>ERZ857998.638-NODE-638-length-46880-cov-47.780993_pt1 | contig 46880 bp, 35 predicted proteins | sample MGYA00519954_ERZ857998 | MGnify/ENA primary metagenome ERZ857998 (study PRJEB31778, sample SAMEA3449424) | human gut metagenome | biome: human gut; feature: human-associated habitat; material: faeces | place: United Kingdom | collected 2010/2012 ...
TATTCCTTAACTTTGATTAACTCTATTTTTTCATACGAAACTTTACACTATCCTAAATAATAATATTATTTATTCTTTCCTAATTTATCTTTAATTATTGAATGATTATAAATAATAACCTATACAGAATATAATTAAATTTATTTTTCTATAGTATAATTTTTTAAGTTTATTACATTTTTATTTAATGAATAAAAAATTCTTATTATAATAAAAAATAAGAAGTTGTCTCAGTCTCTATCATATACTTCAAACTGATGCAACCTCTTACTATTTTCATATTGTTATTTAAAAGTTCTTTTTAAAAATTCTCTAGTACGTTCTTTTTTAGGATTATTAAATATTTCTTCTGGAGTTCCTTCTTCTTCAATAACTCCATTATTCATAAATACAACCCTATCTGCCACTTCATTAGCAAAGCCCATTTCATGAGTTACAACTAACATGGTAAGACCACTTCCTGCCAATTCCTTCATTACTTTTAAAACTTCTCCTACCATTTCTGGATCAAGTGCTGAAGTTGGCTCATCAAATAATATAACATCTGGTTCCATAGACAAAGCTCTTGCAATAGCTACTCTTTGTTTTTGTCCTCCAGATAATTGTTTTGGCTTAGCATTTATATAGTCACCCATACCTACTACATCTAAGTATTTCATTGCTACCTTTTCTGCTTCTTCTTTTGATCTTCCTAATACTTTTACTTGTCCAACAACACAATTGCTTAAAACATTGTGGTTATTAAATAAATTAAATTGTTGGAAAACCATACCTAGTTTTGTTCTATATTTATATATATCATGATTATCATCTAATATATTTTCACCATTGTATATTATTTCACCACCAGATGGCTTTTCTAAAAGATTTATACATCTTAATAATGTAGATTTTCCAGAACCTGAAGAACCTATTATACAAACAACTTCTCCTTTATTTACTGAAAAATCAATATCTTTTAAAACTTCATGACCTCCAAAGGATTTGCTTAAATGCTTAACTTCTATAATTTTTTCCATACTAATTCCTCCTTAAGCCACTATATAGACTTTTTAGCCATATCTTCTGGCCTTGCAACTTGCATTTGATTTCCTGCTATTATATAGTTTTCTGGTCCATCAATTTTCTTTTCTAAATATCTTAATATTCTTGTAACTGTAAATGTCATTATAAAATATAATATACATGCTACAAAGAATGATTCAAAATATCTAAAATTATTTCCGGCTATAGATTTAGTTTGGAAGAATAATTCTGATACTGAAATAACATTTAATACTGATGTATCTTTTATATTAATTACAAATTCATTACCTGTTGCTGGTAATATATTTCTAATTACTTGTGGCAATACTACATTAGTCATAGTTTGAAAATGATTCATTCCAATAGCTTGAGCTGCTTCGAATTGACCTTTATCTATAGAAACAATACCACCTCTTACTATTTCAGACATATATGCTCCAGTATTAATTGAAACTATAAATAAACCTGCAACTATTCTATTAATATCTATTCCAAAGGCTGCTGCTGAACCATAGTAAATTACCATAGCTTGAACAATCATTGGAGTACCTCTAAAGAATTCTATATAAACTGATAAAATTATATTAATTGTCTTTAATAATGTTTTTTTAATACCTCTTTCTGGTATTGGTATTGTTCTTATTACCCCAACTATAAGTCCAATTAATGAACCAATTAAAGTACCTACTATTGAAATAAGTAATGTCATTCCTGCACCACGTATAAACATAGGCCAGTTATTTGTAATTATTTTTATTAACCATTCTATAGTCATAATTCAATCTCCTTATATGTGAAATAGGGGCAAATTGATTATTATAAATCAATTGAACCCCTTCTATTGCTATTGAGCTGCTGGTTGATTCTTAATTGCATCGTCCATTATCTTCAATCTATCTTCATCAGAAATTCCCTTTAATGTTTCATTTATCTTATCTTTTAACTCACTGTTCTTTTGAAGTCCAACTGCTATTGCTGTGTCTTCTTCTGAAGTAACAAATCCTTCTTTAAATTCAACCATCTTAAAGTTTTCATTTGCCATTTGTGCACTTAAAGCTTCTGGTCTTTCTGTTACATATCCATCTATTACTCCAGATTCTAGTGCAACTCTCATTGCTGGGAAGTTGTCCATAGCTGCAACCTTATTAACACTTGGAATTTGATCTATAACAGTATAGTGGAAAGTATTTAATTGAGCAGTTATTTTAGCTCCCGAAAAATCTTTTAATGTTTCTGCATTTTCATAAGCTCCACCTTTTTTAACAAGCATTACTAGATCTGATTTATAATAAACATCTGTAAAGTCTATTGTTTCTTTACGTTCTGCTGTTGGTGACATACCAGCTATTATTGCATCTATTTTTCCAGATGTTAATGCAGGAACAAGCCCGTCCCACTCTGTTTTAACTATTACTAATTTTTTTCCTAGACTATCAGCTATTTTTTTAGCTATTTCCACATCATAGCCACCAGCATATTCAGAACTTCCATCTATTTTAACTGCTCCCTTAGAGTCATCCATTTGTGTCCAGTTGAATGGTGCATATCCTGCTTCCATACCTACTCTAAATACATCCTCTCCAGAATTACTTTCCTTACCTGAACCACAACCAGTTAATGTTAGTGCTGCTGTTAATGCAGCTAAAATTAATAATGATAATTTTTTTCTCATATTTATCCTCTCCTTTATGGTAATAAAAAAACCAACCTATTGGTTGGTGCTATCTTAAATATTTTGGATAAGATACTCTAAAAACAATTGAGCAATTACACTCAAGATTAATTCAAAGACTTAACCCTCATCTTCCCATTTGAGATAGCACAACTTAATAAACCGGGAAGTTTATTAAGACAGTCCTGTAACTATTAATTACAGACCCAGCAAATAATATCGAGATATATTACAAGCTTCGGCAAAATCTCCTTCTCAATAGCTTCATAGCACTCTCAAGCTCAGCTAAAGACTGTTAAATTTTGCGCCTCTACCCCACTGCTAAGTGAGGTATTTATTTAATTTTATATACAGTTTACTACTATTTTCCACCTGTGTCAATAGATATATTTTCACATTTTTTATACAATGCTAAATATTATGAATTATTAATATAAATGACAACTAACAAAATGATTTTTTTCTATTTCCTTCATTTCAGGCTCAACGATTTTACATTTCTCTGTTGCATAAGGACATCTAGTATGGAACCTACATCCTGTTGGAATATCTATAGGACTTGGTACATCCCCCTTTATTAAACTTATTTCAGATTTCTTTGCTTTCTTAGGATCTGCAATTGGTATTGCTGATAAAAGTGCTTTTGTATATGGATGAAGTGGATTTTTATATAATTCGTTACTATCAGATATTTCTACTATCTTACCAAGATACATTACTCCTATTCTATCTGAAATATGCTTTACCATTGATAAATCATGGGCAACAAAAAGATATGTAAGTTTTAGTTCCTTTTGTAAGTCCTCTAACATATTTACAACTTGTGCTTGAATAGATACATCTAATGCAGAAATTGGCTCATCACAAAGAATAAAATCTGGCTCAGTTGATATAGCCCTTGCAACACCTATCCTTTGTCTTTGTCCACCACTAAATTCATAAGGGAATTTATCCATATCAGATTCTGATAATCCAACCATTTCAAGTAATTTTTTTATTTTTTTATTCCTTTCATCCTTACTTAACTTAGTATGTAAAGCTAAAGGTTCATTTACTAACTCTCTAACTGTCATATTAGGATTTAAAGATGAATATGGATCCTGAAATATAGTTTGAATTTTTCTATAAAAGCTATTCATTTCTTTTTTGGATAGTTTAGCTATATTAGTTCCTTCGAAAAGTATATCCCCTTCTGTTATATCATAAAGCCTTGTAATTGATCTTCCAAGAGTTGATTTTCCACATCCAGATTCACCTACAAGTCCAAATGTCTCTCCTTTTCTTATATTAAAAGAAACGCCATCTACTGCCTTTACGAACTTTTTTTCTCCACCTAAAAATTCATTTTTAACTGGAAAATATTTTTTTAAATTCTTTACTTCTATTAATATTTCATTAGACATTGTAACACCCCATTTCCTAAATTTATTTTTCTAAAAAGCACATTGCTCTGTGAGTTTCACTAAAATCCTTATATTTAGGCATCTCTTGGAAACACTTTTTAAATGCAAATTGACATCTATCAGCAAAAGGACATCCTTTTGGAGGATTTAATATAGATGGTGCAGAACCTTTTATTGGCTTAAGTCTTGATTTTTCATTCTCTTCTAGCTTAGGAATTGAATTAAGTAGAGCCTTCGTATATGGATGTTTAGCTTCATAGAAAATTTCATCTACAAGACCTTCTTCCATTATTAATCCTCCATACATAACAACTACTCTATTACAAAGACTTGCCACTACACCAAGGTCATGAGTTATTAATATAACAGACATATCATTACTTTCTTTTAAGTTCTTTAATAACTGCAAAATTTGAGCTTGTATTGTTACATCAAGGGCTGTAGTAGGCTCATCTGCAATTAACAGCCTAGGATTACATGCCAATGCCATTGCTATTAACACCCTTTGTCTCATTCCTCCACTAAATTCATGAGGATATTGATTTATTCTCTTTTCTGGCATCTGTATTCCTACTTGTTTTAAAATATCTAATGCTATTATCTTAGCAGATTTTTTATTTATTCCCTTATGTCTTATCAATACTTCTATTAGGTGATCTCCTACTTTTTTTAATGGATTTAAAGCAGTCATAGGGTCTTGAAAAATCATAGCTATTTCTTTTCCCTTAATATTTTTCATTTCTTTTTTATTCATGCTTGAAATATCTATATTGTTAAAATAAACTTTGCCATCTTCTATTTTTGCATTTTCAGGAAGTATATTCATTACAGATTTCATAAGGACACTTTTCCCACTTCCTGATTCTCCAACTATACCCAGTATATCTCCTTTATTAACATGAAAACTTACACCTCTTACAGCTTCAACTTTCTTATCTTTAATATAAAAATTGGTTTTAAGATTATCTACTCTAAGAAGATTATTATCATTACTCATTAACTCTCACCTCCTGAGGTCTTAGGTTCTACAAGTCCCCTTAATACATTACCTAATTTATTGAAAGAATATATAGTTATAATAATTAATAATCCTGGTATTAAAGCCATATATAGCGCACTTTGAAGATTAGTTTGTGCATTCTGAAGAAGGTTTCCCCAAGATGACATAGGTGGCTGAATTCCAAGTCCTAAGAAACTTAAAGATGACTCTGTCATTATAGCTCCTGCAATACTAGATGTAGATGCAATTATTATAGTTGGAAAAACACTGGGAATTATATGCTTATAAATTATTTTTACTGAAGATTCTCCAATAGATTTTGCATAAAGAACATATTCCCTTTCTTTAATTGAAAGAGTTTCCGCACGTACTAACCTTGATGTTTCCATCCAAGAAAATAGGCCTATAACTATAATAATTGCTTGTAATCCCGGTTTTAAAAATATACTTATTACTGTTACTAGTATCATCCATGGAATAGATGATATTATATCCACTATTCTCATTAAAATATTATCTATCTTCCCACCAAAATATCCACTTATAGTTCCAACAGATACTCCAATACTAGTAGAAATTATCATAGCAAGGATTCCTACTGTCAAAGAAACTCGTCCACCATATACAGTTCTAACAAAGTAATCTCTTCCTAATTCATCTGTTCCAAATATATGAGTAGAACTAGGTGATTGAAGAATATTATATGTGTTACTTAAGTCTGGATCTATAGGAATTAGAAATGCAAATATTGATATAAGTACTATAAATAGTAAAAATAATATAGCAAACAAAGCACTCTTATTGTACTTAATTTCATCTTTAAAATTTTTAAATCTTCTATTTTCCATTTTCCTACCTCATTTCCTTTATTCTAGGATCTATCAAACAATAAAGGATGTCTGACAATAAGTTTCCTAGTATAACTAAAGTGGATGATAGTAATAAAATTGCCATAATAATTGGATAATCTAAAGATCTTACAGCATTTACGAAATAAGGTCCAACTCCTGGCCATCCAAATACGGTTTCTGTTATCATTGCTCCTGTAATAAGCATAGGTAGGGCCATTCCCAATTTTGTAATTATAGGCAATAGTACATTTTTACAAACATGTTTAAATAATATTTCAGATCTACTTGCTCCAAAAGCTTCTTGTACCATTACATAATCCTCAGAAATCTGTCCTATAGTTGAAGACCTTACATATCTTATTAAATCAGGTAAAAAGGCAATTACTAAAACTGTACACGGCATTATAGAATGTAAAAAGAAATCAGATATTGAGCCTTCTTTCCCAATAGTATTCATGCCTAATATAGGTAATACTGAAAATTTATATCCAAAAATAAATATCATAATCATCGCAAACCAAAAGCTTGGAATAGCTATTCCAATAGAGCAAAATCCATCTATAATTTTATCTGCTAATTTATTTTTATTAGAACCTGCAAATAATCCTAAAACTATTGAAATTATAAAAGCTATCAAATATGATGGTAATACTAGTACGACTGTTGATGGAATTCTTGCCAATAAATCATTTGATATGCTTTCATGAGTAATTATTGAATATCCAAATTGTCCACTTAAAATTCCTTTAAGCCATAATAAGTATTGAAGATATATTGGTTTGTCAAAACCATATTTTGCTTTTATAATATCTACCGTTTCTGTTGACATCTTCGGAGTAATCATTGTATCAATGGCATTGTATGGTGCTAATTGAATTAATGTAAAACAAATTATTGAAATTAGTAGTATTAAAGGAATAGCTTGAAGCATTCTCTTTAAAATGTATTTAGCCATCATTATCACTTCCCCAACAAAAATTATATGGTGCTGCAATATGCAGCACCTTCATTAAAATTAAAATTCTACTTAAAGCTTAATTTTGACATATCTTCAAAAGTATAAACTGGTACTAATTTAGCTTCATCAACTCCTGTTACGTTAGAACTCATAACTACTATTCTCTTGTTTTCTAACATTGGATAGAAGTATGCATTATCTTGTAATTTTTGTTGGATCTTATTATATATTTCAACTCTTTTTGCTTCATCAGTTTCAACTCTACCAGCATTAAATAAATCATCAATTTCCTTATCCTTATAGTGACTATAATTATATTTACTATCTGAAGTAAATAATGAGTTAAATGTATCTGGATCTATTCCCATGATATATCCACCAATGAACATGTCATAATCTGATTCTTCATTAAGCATTTGTTGACTTAAAGCTGTTCCTTCTTGTCCTGCCAATTCCACATTGATGCCTATAGCTTTAAGATTTTGTTGAATAATTGTTGCTTCTTTTTGAGATGGAACATCATTTGAAGTATATCCAAACTTAACAGTTAAATTAGTAACTCCTGCTTCTTCTAATAACTTTTTAGCTTTTTCTTGATCAAAATTATATTGTTCAACATCATCTGTATGGAATGGGTTTCCATTTGGTAAGAATGTATAAGCTTTCTCTGCATATTCCTTTGAACCAAAAGCAGCATTTATTAAATCTGTTCTATTCATTCCATAAAAAATAGCTTGTCTAACTTTTTTATCTTGTAATTTCTTTGAATTTGAATTAATAACTACATAAGCAACTCTACCTTCATCATACTTATATGGAGTTAAATTATCTCCCTTAGTTAAATCGCTTAAGTCGCTAGATTGAACAGATAAAGCATTTATTTCTCCCTTTTGTAAAGCAAGCTTAGCTGTATTAGCATCTGGTATTATTCTAAATATTACATTTTTTATATTTGCTTTACCAAGGAAATAATTTTCATTTTTTTCAAACTTAACATATTGTCCTGCTTTATATTCTGCTAATTTATATGGACCTGTTCCTACTGGAGTAGCATTTTTTTCACTGTTTTCAAAATTAGTTTCTCCTTCATAAACATGCTTTGGCATAATGAATATATTGGCTAATAGTTCCATAGCAGGAGCACTAACTTCTGGAAGTATAAAATTAACAGTATAGTCATCTACTTTTTCAATTTTTAAAGGCTTTCCATTAAATATTAATTGGCTATATGCCCATCCTGCATTTTCTTCTTTTAACATTTCTTCATAAGTGAATACAACGTCATCAGCTGTAAATGGTTCTCCATCACTCCATTTAACATCTTTTCTAAGCTTAGCTGTGTAAGTTAGATTATCTTCTGATGGTGTCATGCTTTCTGCAAGAAAATAGTTAATTCCATCTGCATTATACATATATAGTGGTGAATATAATGCTTTTATAGTCATTAATCCATAACGATCACTAGTTGTTATAACATTTACTGAATTTCCAGGATCACCAGCTATACCATATATAAATGAATCAGATTGTGCTGAAGTTTCTCCTGTACTATTATTATCTACTTTATTTCCACAAGCTGTTATTAACATTGCTGTGGCTATTGTTGCTGTTAATATTTTTGATAAATTTTTAAATTTCATATTTACCCTCCATAAATTATTATTTCTATGCATTATTTTGAAAATAAAAAAACTCGTCTCCTTATTCAGAGACGAGTTAAATACACGCGGTTCCACTCTGTTTTTTATGCAATAGCATAAATCTTCAATTACCTATAGCTATAACGGGCATTCCCTCTTAAATCTACTATTATTTCAACTTAAGTGCTCAAAGATGCATTTCAATTAAGTTCCACTTAAATCTCTCACAGCCAAGGAGATTTTTCTCTGAAGGCTTTACTTAACCTACTCTTCTTATCATTGCATATAATTCCTATCGGATTACTTGTATATTTATATTCATATTATATGAATATTATTGTTTTTTGTCAATGAAATTTAAAATAAATATACCTATTTTTATGTAAGTCTATCAGTAAATACTCATAAATAGTTTATTTCTATGCTTTTATTTAAGAAAATTTAATTTGGGAAGTTTAAAATTTAATTTTTTATAAATAATAAATAGTGATAATTTATTATTGGAGGTTTCGTAATGGAAAAATACACTGGAATAGTAAAGTGGTACAATATAGAAAAGGGGTATGGATTTATTTCATGTAATGAAGGTGATGATGTTTTTGTTCATCACTCTCAAATTAAAGAAAAGAGCCCTAATAAAGATCTTCACGAAGGAGAAAATATAACTTTCAATATTCAAGAAAATGAAAGAGGATCAATGGCTACAAACGTGCAAAAACTATAAAAAAGAGATAAATATTATATTCATTGCTACTTTGTAAAATCTAAGCCGCAGTCATATAATATTTATCTCTTTCTAAACTGAATGTTATAATTACTCATTTTATTCGGAATTATAATAGTTATCCAAAGGGGAATCTTTTTATTTATTTCTTATTTCACTAAACCATTTCAATACATTTTGTATTTCTCTATCCCAACAAGACCAATTATGTTCTCCTTCTGAATAATTGAAATTACAATCTACTTTTAAGCTCTTCATTTTATCTTCCATTTCTAAATTATTCTTATATAAAAAGTCTTCTCTTCCACACCAAGAATATATTTTTGGTATATCATGAATTTTATTATTTTTTGCTAAAGAATCTAAAAGATAAATTAAATCATTCCTTGATCCTTTAATACTTTCTAATGGCCCAAATACTCCTTCCCAAAAGGGTTTTCTTTTATTTTTAAAACCTTCTGTAATTGATTCACTAGCTATATTTAAGGGGCCTGATAATGAAGCTGCTGCTTTAAAATTTTCAGGATGAGTTAAAGCTAACTTAAGTGCTCCATGTCCTCCCATAGACACTCCAGCAACAAAAGTATCTTCTTTTCTATCCGAAAAATTATTAAAATATTCTTTACAAAATTTAGGAAGTTCTTGTGATATGTAAGTCCAGTATTTTGCTCCATATGCAGTATCAGTGTAACAACCTAATTGAGTTGTTGGCATTACTACTGCAAATCCATATTGTGATGCATATCTTTCTATAGATGTTCTTCTCATCCAAACACTTTCATCATTTCCCATACCATGTAATAAATATAATACTGGTTGTCCTTCTGTACTTGTTATCTCTTTAAAATCTATCTCATTAGATTTTTGTTGAGGTAAAAGAACATTTAATTTAGTATTAATTCCTAATGTATTTGAAAAATAATTAACTTCAAATAAAACCATACTTATCTCCTAAAAATTTTTTCTATTCTGTTATTATATATTTAAATATCTAAAGTATACATTATATTATATATTAAATAATAATAATTTTCCATAGATAAAATTTTTAGTCCTATATATTTTTTTAATTTTACTAATTATATTAATTTCATCAAAAATAGGATTTGATCTTTTGTAAAAACAAATCCTATTTTCAACTTATATAATATTAAATTAGTTAAATAGTCATACTAATTTTATAAATTCTGTATTTTTATAATTTATTTCCATAATTCATCTGCAACTTTTTTCCAGTCCTCTGAGTATTCTACGCATTTTCCACATAAGTGTTCAACTGATTCTGGTGACATAAGATCTGTTGACTTAGCTCCTGTCTTTTTAACAATTTCTTGTAAACATTCAGGATTTTCTAACATAGGACAAGGTCTTAAATGATTCTTATTAAAAGGTTGTCCTTCCCTATACGCCATAAAAATAGGTTGCTTTAAGCATTCTAAAAGACTCTTATCATGTATATTAGCATTAGAATAATGAATAAATACACATGGTTCCACATCTCCATTAGGATTTATATGACAATAACATCTTCCTCCAGCTATGCATCCACCTACGAATTCTCCATCATTTTGGAAATCCATAGCAAATATAGGTTTTCCACCTTCCATTGAACGAATTTCTCTTACTCTCTTATACATATATTTTCTTTGTTCACTTGTTGGTAATAAGTCTATAGCAGCATCATTTCCAACAGGCATATAGTGGAAATACCAAGTGAATCTACATCCTTTTTCAATAATTAAGTCTAAGAACTCATCTGATGTCACTACATCTATGTTTTTTCTAGTATAACATATAGATGTTCCAAATATCAGTCCATATTCTCTTAATAAATCCATACTTTGCATTACCTTATTAAAAATTCCATTTCCCCTTCTACCATCATTAACTTCCTCAAATCCTTCAAGGCTAATAGATAATGATAGATTCCCAACTCTGACCATTTCCTGGCAAAGTTCTTTATCTACTAATGTACCATTAGTGAAAGCATGAAAAGCACAATCATTATGCTTTTCACATAACTTAATTAAATCTTTTTTCCTAACTAATGGTTCTCCTCCAGTATACATATAAAAATAAATACCAAGTTCTTTTCCTTGAGTTATAATACTATCTAAATCCTCAAAGCTTAAATTTAACTTATGTCCATATTCTGCTGCCCAACAACCTGTACACTTTAAATTACAAGCACTAGTGGGGTCCATAAGTATAATCCATGGTATATTACAATTATATTTCTTTTGCAATTCTAATGTTTTTTTATACCCACTAAATCCAGATTCAAATCCTAAATTTAAAGCTGTCATTTTTATTACATGTGGATCTAATTCATTTAGTGCTCTGTCTAAATATTTCATCCACTTTCCATCAGGATTTTTTATAAGATTTCTAGCTTTATCAAAAGCCTCCTTACTAAAAGTCCCATCTAAAAACTGTTCTAATATATCTACTAATTTCAATAAATTTTTTTCTTTATCTTTATTTACATATTTCAATATACCATCTATAGTTGTTCCCAAAGCCTTTCTAGTTGCTGCATGAGTTAATCTCATATATTTCTCTCCTTTTATACGGAAAAAAAAGTTATTTTATCTAATTTTATACTATTTTTTAACTAAAGTCTATAATAAGATATATTTTTTTGTATTTTTTACATATTTTTGATTTCAGTTGAAACCTTTGTTATGTAATAATTCTGTATGTGGAAGATATTATATTATAATTGTTATATGTTATTAAATATGTATCAGCACATAAATACTATCATATAATAATTGCATAATAATCTTTCTCTAGGAGGAAACTAATGTATTATTCTACCCCTAACTTTATTCCTCAAAATTATTTTAGAATTCACGAAATGGAAAATTCATATAAAACTATAGATGAAGCATTGGCATTAGTAAAAGAAGCCATTCAGGGTGAAAGAGAAGATGAACTTTTTTATGATTATCTTCTTTCTTTAACTCCTACTAAAGAAGAAAATGATATCATAACCAGCATCAGAGATGATGAAAGAAAGCACAATAAATACTTTAAAGAAATATATTCTTTTTACACAGGTAAGATAGCACCATCGCAAAGTAACGTTACTTTTGAAAAACCACAGTCCTATATTGAAGGCATTAAAAAATCTAAATTAGGTGAACTTGCTGCAGTAGAAAAATACAGAGATATAATAGCAGGTATTCCTGATAGATATCATAGGGATATGGTATTTGAAATACTTACAGATGAATTAAAACATTCTCATAAATATGACTATATTCTTTATCTAAACTTAGAAAATAAACTTCAAAATGGAAATGCAAATATGAGTTTTCCGTCTAAAAGCAATTTTACAGTTGCTGAAGCTACACAAATTGCCAAGGAGCTTAGCATTGATTTCAAAAATGAAAAGTTTGATATTGAACAATTTAGAATGGGACTAGATGTAGAATTAGAACATGGCAGAAGATCACCCCTTACAAACGTAACTAACGATAATCCTATTCTAACTGGTAAAATAGCCTTAGCTCATTTAAGAGAGTTTCCTGACTATTATACTAGACTTAAAAAACTTGAAAAAGAAGCAAAAGCCTATTGGTCAACTCAAAAACCTTTATTGTAGATATAAATTACACCTCCTATCCAGTCCATAAATTTATTTAGTGGCATATTAAAATCCCCTTAGATAACCTGACTTTCACCATTAAGTTATTGCCCTTGCTTATCACACCTAAAAAAGAGGATTCCTGTTATTAGGCATATACTCATGCCCAGCCTCAGAAATCCTTTATTTTAATTATTTTTTATTGAAGATATTATCCATAGAAAATAAAGTATTATATCTTCAATTTTCTTTAAAATTATATTTTTAGCACAATCAACTCTTTTTCCTATGATACTAGCTGAAGTATGTGAGAAATAAATTATACCTAAACATGTATTTAAATCTACTATTTTAGATACCTCGTCCCCTTGTTTATAAAATAATTTTATCCCTTGAAAACCTTCAATAGCGCTTAAAGAATTCATTTCAGAATCAGATGCTTCAAATATCTAGCAGCAAAAAATGGTATAAGTGCTGATAATGATAATATAATTCCTAAATATAATGTAGATCCCATTGTTTCAAGTGTGATCCAAATAAAGCAGATAGGAAATTTATTAGTTCCTATCTGCTTTTTATAATTTTAATTATTTATTTCTAATAAGGCTACACATTCAATATGACTTGTATGAGGAAACATATCTACAGGCTGAACAATCTCTGTTTTATATCCATTTTCCTCTAATATTTTTAAATCTCTAGCTAACGTACTTGGATCACAAGAAACATAAACAACTTTATTAGGCTTAGCATTACCTATTGACTGAAGTAATTTTATATCGCATCCCTTTCTTGGAGGATCAACAACAATTACTTCTGGATTTATACCCTTTTCTATTAATTCTGGTATTATTTCTTCTGATTTACCTACAAAAAATTCTGCATTATCTATATTATTAATTCTAGCATTTTCTCTTGCATTAATAATAGCTGGCTCTATAATTTCAACACCATAAACTTTCTTTGCCTTTTGAGAAAGGAAAAGTGTTATTGTTCCAGTTCCACAATAAGCATCAAAAACTGTTTCATCTCCTGTTAACTTTGCATACTCTAGAGCTTTTGAATATAAATTTTCTGTTTGCACAGGGTTTACTTGGAAAAATGAAAGTGGAGATATATTAAATTTAAAAGTATCTATGTAGTCTGTTATTGTATCTTCTCCCCATAAGGTCATACACTTTTGTCCTAAAATAACATTAGTATTTTCCTTATTCACATTTAAGATAATACTCTTTATACCTTCTATATTATCTTTTATACTATTTATAAACTTATCTATATGATCAACTTTTTCCCTTGTTGATACTAAAACTACCATAACTTCATTAGTAGTAAATCCCTTACGTATCATTACATGTCTTATCAGTCCATTTTTATTAAATACTCCATCAATACTTGCTGCTGATATATTATATTTTATCATCCACTCTCTTGTAAGCTTAGAAACCTTATCAGCAATCTTATCTTGAATTAAACAAGTATCTAGATTTATTATATTATGACTTCTTGGTGCATAAAATCCTATACTTAATTCTCCTTTTACCATACCTACAGGTAATTGGACCTTGTTTCTATATCTTTCTGGATTTTCCATACCTATTGGATATTGTACCAAAGCGCTATCTAATCCACCTATTTTTGATATACAGTCTTTTACTCTTTCGAATTTATAATCTAATTGTTTTTTATAATTCATATGCTGAACTGTACATCCACCACACCTTTTATAAACCTTACATTTAGGCTCCACTCTTTCAGAAGAAGATTCTATTACTTCTAATAGTTTTCCATAAGCATAATTTTTCTTAACCTTAACTATTAAAGCTTTTACTTTTTCTCCTAAAATAGCACCTTCTATAAATATAGGATATCCATCAATCTTAGCTATTCCTTCACCTTCATAACCTACACTTATTATATCTAATATATATTCATCGTTCTTTTCAACCAAATTATCCACCTCTTAAAACCTTGTAAGTTTAATGATTTCTAAAGTTTCATCTTATAATATCATAAAAAAACATAAAAAAAAAGGCATCATATGATGCCCAAATCCAGAATTAGTTGCCATTTAATTCCATAATAATATTATTACATTATTTAATTAATAATATACATTATAACTTAACTTATATCAATATAATTATGAACATTTTGTTAATTATCTATTTTAATATTATTTTTATACTAAAATTATACTAATTTATAACAATATTATTATTTTCTTTTGTTTATTTGATAATAATTTTCAATTATCTATTTTTACTTTAAAAAATATATATAATTTCTTTAAATTAATAACCTTAAAATTTTATACCTATTAAAAAAATAAAATTGTGGTGCTAATCAATTAGCACCACAATTATCTAAATTTTAACTATTAACTCTTACTTCTTACTTTTTACTTATTAACTACTAGTTATTCTACTACACTTATCTTTAATAAGTTTGTTGCACCGATCTTATCTACTGGAACACCTGCAGCAATTACTACTGTATCTCCCTTTTTAACAAATCCATTAGCTTCTGCAACCTTTACTGATTCTTCCATCATATGATCTGTTGATTCCATTTTTCCTGAAACAACTGGATAAACTCCAAAGTATAATGCTAACTTCTTAGCTACTCTTTCATCTGGAGTAACAGCAACTATTGGACAATCTGGTCTGCATTGAGATAATCTTCCTGCAGTAGCTCCACTTTGTGTTGATGAAATTATTGCTGAAGCTTTTAATTCGTAAGCAGCATTTGCAGCAGCTCTTGAAATAACTCCTGCTATAGCAGGTATATGTCTCTTTGCTTTTGATGTAGATATTTCATAATTTAATTGTTTTTCAGCTTCTTTTGCTATTTTAGCCATAGTTTTAACTGCTTCTACTGGCCAGTCTCCATTTGCTGATTCTCCTGATAGCATTATTGCATCAGTTCCATCATATATAGCATTTGCTACGTCTGATACTTCTGCTCTTGTTGGTCTTGGATTTCTTATCATAGAATCTAACATTTGAGTAGCAGTTATAACTGGTTTTCCTGCATTATTACATTTTTCTATTATCATTTTTTGAACTGCTGGAAGTTTTTCCATTGGTATTTCAACACCTAGGTCTCCTCTAGCAACCATTATACCATCTGAAGCTTCTAATATAGCCTCTATATTATCAACACCTTCTTGGTTTTCTATCTTTGAGAATATTTGAATGTGCTCTCCACCATTTTCAACTAAAACTTTTCTTATAGCTTCAACGTCAGCAGCCTTTCTTATAAATGATGCTGCAACTAGGTTAACTCCTATTTCACATCCAAACTTTAAGTCTGCTATATCTTTTTCTGTTAAAGCAGGTAACTTAATTGAAACTCCAGGAACGTTAACTCCTTTATGAGTTCCTACAAAACCTGTATTCATAACTTTACAATTTATTTTATTACCTTCAATTGATTCAACTTTTAATCCAACTAAACCATCATCTATTAATATAGTATCTCCAGGTTTAACATCATTTGCTAATCCTTCATAAGTTACTGAACATTTAGTTGTATCTCCTACAACATCTCCACCTGCATATATTACAAAATCATCACCTGATTTTAATTCAACTTTTTTAGGTTCAAACTTTCCTGTTCTAATTTCTGGTCCTTTAGTATCTAGCATTATAGCTATTTCTTTGTTGTACTTTTTAGCTAAATCTTTTACTAAGTTTATTCTACCTGCATGTTCTGCATGATCACCATGTGAAAAGTTGTGTCTTGAAGCATTCATTCCAGCTTCAATTATTTGTGATAATATTTCTGGGTTTTCACTAGCTGGTCCTATAGTACAAATCATCTTAGTTTTTCTCATTTAATAACACTCCTTTAATTAAGTATATAATAATTTTTGGGTCAACGTTAAATAATTTATATTTATATTTGAGTAAAAAATCAAGTCTCTATATTCTAAGATGAGATTTCATTTGCTATATCAAATAATTTTTCATCAAACTTTCTTTCTAAAGCTAAAGCTTCATCTATATCTTGATCAATTATCTCATTATTTTTTATACCTATTACTCTTGAAGTTTTTCCTTCCATAAGAACTTCAACTGCTCTAGATCCCATTCTAGAAGCTAATACTCTATCTGTAACTGTTGGGCTACCACCTCTTTGAATATGGCCTAATACTGTTGCTCTAGTTTCAATTCCTGTAACACCTTCAACATATTTTGCTAATTCTTGTGCTCCTCCAACACCTTCAGCAAGTAATACTAAGTTATGGATCTTTCCATTTTGTTTTCCTTCTAATATTACTCTACAAAGTTCATCTTTATCAAAACCTTTTTCTGGTGTAATTATATATTCAGCTCCACCTGCTATTCCTGCATATAAAGCTAAATCTCCACAATCTCTTCCCATTACTTCAACTATTGATACTCTTTCATGAGAAGTAGAAGTATCTCTTATTTTATCTATTGCATCTATAACTGTATTTAAAGCTGTGTCAAATCCAATTGTAAAATCAGTGTAAGTTAAATCATTATCTATAGTTCCAGGTAATCCTACAGTTTTAACACCTAGCTTTGATAAAAGCTTAGCTCCTGTAAATGATCCATCTCCACCAATTACTACTAATGCATCAACACCATAAGCTTTTAATATCTTAGTAGCTCTAACTCTAACTTCTTCTTTTTTAAATTCAAGGCATCTAGCTGTTCTTAGTATAGTTCCTCCTCTATGGATTATATCAGAAACTGATGATCTATCCATTGGGAATAATTCTCCATTAATTAAACCACTATAACCTCTTTGAACACCCATTACCTCAATACCATGATGTAAAGCAGTTCTTACAACAGCTCTTATTGCTGCATTCATTCCTGGAGCATCTCCACCACTAGTTAAAATAGCTATTTTTTTCATGTTGTTTCCTCCTTAACACCACCGGGACAAGGGTTGTCCCACTTTATGTGGAATTATACATTTTTTATTTACTATAATAATTTTATTTTTACCACATTAATAAGTTTTTACTATTTTTTATCATCTTATTTATTTTACTTGCTTAATTAAGTTTATGCAACTAAAATAAATACAATAATTGATTTTTATCGACTTTTTTTTATTCTTTACATGATATATTATAACCTAAATTAACTCCATTTATATATGAAATAATAATATTTTCTTATTTATTATATATAAAATTATTATTTATATATTTTATTAGTTTATATTAACATTAAATCCAATTAAATTAAATTTAATTTTTTTAAATTTTACATAAAAAAATGAAGAATACAGATGCTAAATTCTTTATTATAATTTTATTAATTAGCAAGTGTAAACTTCATCTATATTATTCTATTATTTTAACATTTTCCTCTCCTATGATTTCCTTAAAATAACTTACTGCATCTGACTCAAGATTTATCCAAATATCCTTTGACATCCTATAACTTTTTCTATCATCTTCAGTAAATAGATACACTGTAGTATCACCTCTATAATAATCGGGCATCTTTTTTAATTCTTGTATTAAAGCCTTTCCTTCGTTTAAATCTTTAGTTCTTAAATATACTTTTGATGTATTTATTTTTTCTAAAGGCTCAATACTTTCACATATTAACTTTGGTAGCTCATCTTCTTTAATACTTACTCTTCCTTTAATAACCACTAATGCATCTTCTTTTAGATTTTCTCTAACTTTATCTAAGGTCTTTGGAAAAACTATAACTTCTATTACACCAGTTAAATCTTCTAATTTCAAAAATGCCATCATAGTATTATTTCTAGTTATTTTTTGATTATATTCAGCAATTATACCTCCAAGTATAACTCTTTCTTCATCATGAATTATATCTTCTGGTAAATCATTAGGATTAAAGTTTTCCTTTATTATTTCATAGGACTTATATATTTTTTCCATATTAGTAGATGTTTGAACTTTTAAACTATCTGCATATTCATCTAAAGGATGTCCTGACAAGTATAATCCTGTCATTTCTTTTTCCATAGATAGTAAATTTTTCTTCGCAAATTCTTTTATATTAGGATAATTTATTTCTGGAAGCTCAATATCTTCTTCAATTCCAAATAAGCTTATTTGGCCATCTATATTTCTCTTCTTCTCATTAGCCACCCCATCCATTAACTTTTCATAAACGGCTAATAATCTAGATCTATATATATTAAATCCATCTAGAGCACCTGCTTTTATTAAACTTTCAATTGCTCTCTTATTAACTGAGGATAAATCTATTTTGTTAATGAAATCAATTAAGGATTCAAATAAGCCTTTTTTATTTCTAGCTTCTACTATTGTTTCAACAACATTAAATCCTACATTCTTTATAGCTGCTAATCCAAACCTAATTTTATCACCTTTAACAGTAAATTTTGAATAGCTTTCATTTATATCTGGTGGAAGTACTTGGATTCCTAAACTTTCAGCAAATGCAATATAATGGGCTACTTTTTCACTAGTTCCCATAACTGAATTAAGCATAGCTGCTATCGTTTCAACAGGATAATATTTCATTAAGTATGCAGTTTGATATCCTATAACTGCATAAGCTGCTGCATGTGACTTATTAAATGCATAAGACGCGAAATCCATCATTTGATCAAATATCTTATTTGCAGCTTCTTCAGAAATTCCATTTCTCTTACAGCCTGGAACTTCTATATTCCCATTTTCGTCAACTACTCCATAGATAAAGTTTTTACGTTCTTCTTCCATAACCTTGTGCTTTTTCTTAGACATAGCTCTTCTTACAAGGTCACTTCTTCCCATAGAATAACCAGCAAGCTTTCTTACTATCTCCATAACTTGCTCTTGATATACCATTACTCCATAGGTAACATTAAGTATATCCTCAAGTTCTGGAGCTTCATATTTAACTTTGTCTGGGTTTTGCTTACATTCTATATATCTAGGAATCTCAGCCATAGGACCTGGTCTATAAAGAGATATACCAGCTATAATATCTTCCAAGCAGTCTGGTTTTAATTCCTTCATAAATGATGTCATTCCTGGAGATTCTAGTTGGAATACTCCTGCAGTCTTCCCCTGACCAAGCATTTTGTAAACTTCTTTATCTTCAAAACCTATCTTATCTAAATTAACATCTATGCCTTGGTTTTCCTTTATCATTTTAACTGCATCATTCATAACAGTTAAAGTTCTAAGTCCAAGGAAATCCATTTTTAATAACCCTAATTCTTCTAAAGTTGTCATATCAAATTGAGCAACTATAGAGTCTTCATTTTTTTGTAGTGGTACATATTCAACTAATGGTTTAGATGCTATCACAACTCCAGCGGCATGGGTAGACGAATGTCTAGGTAATCCTTCTAAATCCTTACTAACATCAATTAAGTGCTTTACTCTCTCTTCATTATTATATGCTGCCTTAAGCTCTGGATTTATTTCTAAAGCTTTATCTATTGTAATTCCAAGCATTGTAGGAATCATTTTTGCTATTCTATCTACCTCCGCATAGGAATAATTCATAGCTCTTCCTACATCTCTTATACAGGCTCTAGGTGCCATAGTTCCAAAGGTTATTATTTGAGATACATTGTTAACACCATATTTATCAACAACATAATCTATAACTTCCTGTCTTCTTTCATAACAAAAATCAGAATCTATATCTGGCATACTTACTCTTTCAGGATTTAAAAATCTTTCAAAAAGTAAGCTATATTTTATTGGATCTATTTTTGTTATACCCAATGTATAAGCTACTATAGAACCTGCTGCAGATCCACGTCCTGGACCAGTTGGTATCCCATTTTCATTAGAAAATCTTATAAAATCCCAAGTAATTAAGAAATAATCTACATATCCCATTTGTTTAATTACTGATAGTTCGTATTCTAATCTTTCAATATATCCACAAGCTTCTTCATTTTCTTTATAATAATCCACAAATTCTTCAACATTTAGTGGTTTATTTAAAAATTCATTAAATATATCATATCTTTCAATTAATCCTGAATAACAAAGATTCTTTAAATAACTAAAAGGATCTATTCCTTCTGGAACTGGAAATTTAGGTAATTTTGACACATGAAATTCATAATTAAAATTACATTCTTCAGCTATTTTTGTTGTATTTTCTAAAGCCTCTGGAATATATGAAAACATATCCCACATTTCTTCTGGAGACTTTAAATAAAATTGATCTGATGGGTATCTTCTTCTATTGGGATCATCTATTGTCTTTCCTGTCTGTATGCACATTAGAATATCATGGGAAGCTGAATCTCTTTGGTTTATGTAATGAACATCATTAGTTGCTACTAATGGAATACCTGTTTCCTTAGATAACTTAATATTTCCATCTGTAACCTTCCTTTGCTCATCCATTCCATGATTCTGTATTTCTAAATAGAATCCTTCTTTAAAGATATCATTATATAAAAGTGCTACTTCTTTAGCCTTTTCATAATTATCCTTTAGATGCCAGTATTGAACCTCTCCCCCTAAACATGCACTTAAGGCTATAAGCCCATTACTATGTTTTCTTAAAAAATCATGGTCAACTCTTGGTTTATAGTAAAATCCTCTAATAGATGCTTCAGATACTATCTCCATTAGATTTTTATATCCTTCTTCGTTCTTTACTAGTAAAACTAAGTGATGTGTACTGTTTTCTTTATCATTTAGCTTAATATCCATAGATTTTGCAGCTACATAAACTTCACACCCAAGTATAGGCTTAATTCCCTGCTCTATAGCCTCTTTATAAAATGCTACACATCCATACATAACACCATGATCAGTTATTGCAATACTATCCATTCCCAGTTCCTTAGCTTTACTTATTATCTTCCCTATCTTGCCAGAACCATCAAGCAGGCTATATTCACTATGAAGATGTAAGTGCGTAAATTTCTTATCCATATAAACACCCCCTAAAGAATCTGAACCAGTCAGCTTCTAATGAATAATGAAAAATGAATAATTAAGGAAGTAATTTGTTCCAAATTACTAAAAAGAATCTAATAAAAAAACTCCTAATGGAGTTTTCCCATCAATTCTTCATTTTACATTCTTCATTTTACATTCTTTTAATACGTTCCTGATCTTATTTCTTCTGCTATTTTTTCTATTTTTCTTAATCTATGATTTATTCCAGACTTTCCAACTGGTGGTTCTAACATTTCTCCAAGTTCCTTAAGTGATTCATCTGGATAGCTTAGTCTAAGCTCTGCTACTTCTCTTAAGTTCTTTGGTAATCTTTGTAGTCCTATTTCTTTCTGTATAAGTTTAATGCTTTCAACTTGTCTAACAGCTGCATTAACTGTCTTACTTAAATTTGCAGTTTCACAATTAACAAGCCTATTAACATTATTCCTCATTTCCTTCATTATTCTTATATTTTCTAATTCCAATAATGAGGTATGTGCTCCTATAATTCCCAATAGGTTTGAAATTTGTTCTCCTTCTTTTAAGTATATTATAAAGCTATTTTTCCTTTGTATAACTTTGGAATTTAATCCAAAAGTATTAATTAATGCACTTAAATCTCTTGCATATTCTTCGCTATGAGTTACAAATTCCAAGTGATAGGTTTTCTCTGGATTACTTATACTTCCTCCACCAATAAAAGCTCCTCTTACATAAGCTCTTTTTAATTCATCGCAATTAACCATACTTTTATCTATTCTATAATTTAAAGTTAATACACCTTCTATTTCTGTAAGTATTCCTGTATCTCTTAAAAGATCTCTAACTCCCATATCTTCTTCTATTAGAACCATATATATATTATTTTTCTTTAAAGAGTTACTCTTCTTAACCATTAATTTTGAATGTATATTAAAATGCTCTTTTAGCAAACTAAATATATGCCTTGCAGATGCAGGATTTTCAGTAGTAATTCTAAATGACAAGCCCAATCCACTAAAGGATATTGTTCCACTTACCTTCATTATTGCTGAAATTTCAGCTAAAGCCTCTTCTTTAGTTAACTCTGAATATCTGCATATTTCTCCTTTTACTTTTGATGAAAATGACATATTGCATATTTCTCCTTATTTACTATTCTTATCAAGTTATTATAACATAAATAACAATAAAAATTTAGATGTAAATTATAGCTTAAATAAGTTAGACATATATTTCTATCACTAAATAGTCTTCTACCATTCTAGCATATATTGCTCCTTTATGCTTTTTCACTATTTTCTTAACATTATATAATCCATATCCTCTTCCATTACCTTTACTTGAAAAACCCTTTTTAAAAAATTCTTCAATTTCATTAGGATTTATATTTAATCCTGTAATATTATTCTTAACCTCTATCTTATATCTTTCAAATTTTCTTATATCTACCTTTATATCTTTATTAATAGTATTCTTACTTGCTTCAATAGCATTATTTAGTAAATTACTAAGTATAATAGTTATTTCAGTATCATCTAGAAGTGAATCTTCTAAATTAGTTTTTATTTCATAACTTATACTAATTCCTAATTGATCACATTCTACTAATTTACTATATAAAACAGATTTTATTATTGTGCTTTCAACATCTAAAACCTTGCTTAGAATATTAGTATTTTGTATATTTCCAATGTATTTTTCTGCTCTTTCTTTTAATTCCGGAATGCTATTAGATACCTGAATCATAGAAAACAACATACCTATGTGATTCTTATATTCATGTTCATTTGCCTTTATATTTTGAATTATTTCATCTAATAAAGGATTATAAGCATTTTTTACTTCCATATTCTTATTTCTTATTATTTTTTTATGCATATTTTTATAAAAACTTATGTTAAATAAGATATTTACAAATATAAGTACGATAATTTCAATCACAACCATATTAGATATTATCTCGCTATGATAAATTAATTTCAATATCATGAAAAATGTAAATATATTTAAAATTACATTTGACATCAAAAGATTGTTTTCAATATAAGATTCAAGATCAATATCTTTTACCTTCTTAAAATGTTTCATTAATATTATTATTAAAAATATTATTATTGCATATATAAGTAAATGTATGTATAGATATTCTTTAGTTTTTCCTGTTATAAAAAATATTATAGCTATTATGCTACATTGTATTATAAAGCCGAATATTATACTTATTAACATTTCCATTAAGACTAAGTTAATATTCTTTTTATCAATATACGCTATGGCTATAATTTCAGGTATTAATAAAAGTAAATAAGCAAATATTCTATCCTCTGTACTATAGCTAACATAAACTATACTACATACTAAAACTATTAAACTATAAACTAATAACTTGTCCATCTTTCCTTTATTAAACAAACTATTATATAATAGCAAAATTACCATCATTTCTATAAATGCTCCCAATATATACATATGAGATTTCCTTTCTTCTTAAATTGTTTATTTTATTTGAACTATATTCATATTCTAACAAATAATTTGTTTTTTTTCCATATTTCTATAAATTATGTCATTTTTCTAAAAAAAAGACTAAAAAGAATCATTCTTTTTAGTCCATAAATATTAATTATTCTCTTGATTAGCTCTATTTTCTCTTTCCCTTTGCTTTATCTTTTGAGAAACATACATATATTCTATTATTCTCTTTCTATCATATAATAGCTTCTTTTCCATTATTGTATCTACAAGAACTTCTGCAAGATATTCTGAGTCATGTTTAACATAACCTTTTTCAATCTTTGCTAAAGAAGCCTCTATAACCTCTACTCCTAGCCTCTTAATTTCCTTATTATCTAACTCAACTAGTTGAGAATTGTCCTTTAAATATCGCTCTTTTATATGAGCTGGAATATCCCCTCTATTGGCTATTACATAATCAACAATTCCTCTTCCACCATATTTTTTTAAAACTTTTATATGGTCAGAAGCTTTAAACCCATGAGTTTCACCGGGTTGAGTCATTATATTTGAAATATATATCTTAATAGCATCGCTTTTTCTAATGCTATCAGCAATATCTTTAACAAGTAAATTTGGAATAATACTTGTGTAAAGACTTCCTGGGCCTAGAACTATAGCATCAGCCTCTTCTATAGCTCTAATAGCATCTTGAAGAGGTTTAGCATCTCTAGGTTCTATCATCAATTTTTTAATTCTAGAATTTTGCTTAATTGCTTCTTCTGGAATCTGAGACTCTCCTTCTATTACATTTCCATTTTCTAATTCTGCTACTAATTTCATATCTTCTAATGTTACAGGCAAAACCTTTCCTGTAACTGCAAGAACTGAACTCATTTTTTGAACTGCATCTTCAAAATTTTCACTTACTCCATCCATAGCAGCCAAAAATAAATTACCAAAGCTTTGATTTTTCAGTCTTCCATCTGTAAATCTATATTGAAGAAGTTCCTCCATTAAAGGTTCTGTATCTGCTAATGCTAGTATACAGTTTCTTATATCACCTGGAGGCAACATTCCCAAATCTTCTCTTAAAGCTCCTGATCCACCACCATCATCTGCAACAGTAACTATAGCAGTAATATTTGATGTATAGTATTTTAAGCCTCTAAGCATTGTAGATAATCCTGTTCCCCCACCAACTACTACAATTTTAGGCCCTTTTACTAATAATCTTTTTTCATATATTAAGTTTTCCATTTTCCTACTATCTATGGATAGGTGAATGTACCCTTTGTTAGTTAAAGCAATTATTGATTTCATACTTTCAACTACAGAAATATATATTACTAAAACTCCTGTTATATTTAGAAATATATAAAATATTTTGTAGTAAATATCATAAACTCTCCTTACAGCCAACTCTGTAAAGCCAAAAGCAATTAATAAAATTCCAAAAATTCCAAAGAATAGCCATCTTTTAACTTTAACTCCAGGCTTTAGCCATTCTTTTATACTCATAGTTTCTTTGCTCCTTGGTGTACGTCCTCTTTAATATCTCTATGTTCTATAGAAATATTGTAATCCTTGCTTAATAATTTTTCATACAACTCATTTGCAATGGCAACAGACCTATGTCTTCCTCCTGTGCATCCTATTGATATAATAAGCTGCCTTTTTCCTTCCTTCTTATAATTAGGTATTAAAAATTCTAATAAGTCATCAACTCTTTTAATAAAGCCTTTTGTTTCCTCTTGTTCTAAAACATACTTCCTAACTGGCTCTTCGTTACCTGAATATGGCTTAAGCTCTGCTATATAAAATGGATTTGGTATAAATCTTACATCAAAAACCAAATCTGAATCTACTGGTATTCCATATTTGAATCCAAAACTTAGTATAGTCACAGAAAGTTGCTTTTGAGGTTGTTCTACATCTCCATAATTCTTTGTCATTTCTTCTCTTAAATCTTTAATAGCATATTTAGATGTATCAATTATTATATCCGCTCTATCCTTAACTTCTCTTAATCTATTTCTTTCTTCATTAATCCCTGTTATTATTCTGCTTCCTGGAGCCAATGGATGACTTCTTCTAGTTTCTTTAAATCTCTTAACTAAAATTTCATCAGAGGCATCTAAAAATAATATTTCATATTTGAAATCCTGATTTTTCAAATAATTTAAGCTTTCAAATAAATCATCAAAGAATATTCCACCTCTAATGTCTATAACTAAAGCTACCTTGCTTATTTTCCCTTGGCTTTGAACACATGCTTCTGCAAATTTAGGTATTAGCTTTGGTGGAAGGTTATCTACACAAAAGTATCCCATATCTTCAAGGCTTCTTGTTGCTTCTGTCTTACCTGCTCCTGATAATCCTGTAACTATTATAAATCTCATTATGCTACCTCCCTTTGATTATATTTCTTAACAACATTATATCATATTAGTTCTATTAATATAATAATTACACATTAAATACAATATTACTTATATAATATATACTACATATAATAACTTTTTTTATATTGTAAAAAAGGAGAAAAGCTTATACTTATCTCCTTATTCCTTACTTATTATCTCGTTTTTCTATTGAAACTTTTAATAGTTTACAAAATTCTAAATTTTGTTCCTTTGTTCCTAAGCTTACTCTTATCCATCCTGGCATATCTAATAAGTATCCTGGCCTTATTATATATCCATGCCTTAATAAAAATTCATGTATTGGCTTATCATCTCCATTAACATTAACCATTATAAAATTGGCTTCTGATTTTATATATTTAAGTCCCATTTTTTCAAACTCTGAAGATAATAATTCTCTTTGCTCCTTATTAAAGCTCTTAACTTTATTTATAAATTCATCATCTTCTATTGCAACAACAGCTGCTTTTTGAGCAAATAAATTTACATCAAAAGAATTTATAACTCTATTCATATAATCCACTATTTCTTCATTAGCTATTCCATATCCAAATCTTAAAGCTGCTAGCCCATAAGCCTTGGATAAAGTTTTTAAAATTATCATATTTGGATATGATTTTATAAGTTCTAGTGAGTTTGGATATTCTTCTGAAGTAACATATTCAGCATAAGCTTCATCCATAACTATTATTACATCTTTAGGAATTCTATTTAATACAGCATTTAACTCTGCCTTTGTAAATATTCCACCTGTAGGATTATTAGGATTGCAAAACCAAATTATTTTAGTTTTTTCAGTTATAGCTTCTACCATAGCCTCTAAATCCAATCCATTATTTTTTAGAGGAATCTTTATAGCTTTAGCTCCCATTAGTTTTGTATTGCTTTCATATCTTGGGAAAGTTATTTCAGCCATTATACTTTCATCTTCTTTATCTAAAAAGACTTCACAAATTACATTTATTAGAGAATCTGATCCTGCCCCACAGAATATCATATCCCTATCTATATTTAACTTTTTACTTAAAGCTTCTTTAAAATCAAAAGAAGATGCATCTGGATACATATTCATCTCATTAACTAAATTACCCACAGCTTCCTTAACTTTTTCTGAAGTTCCTAATGGATTCTCATTAGAAGCAAGTTTAACAACTTTATCTATACCATACTCCCTTTTAACTTCATCTATTGGCTTTCCTGCTACATACTTTTCTAAGCTTTTTACTTCTTCTCTCACTTTACATTCCATATTACATCGAACTATTGCATAAATATTAAATGAATAATTTTCATGTAATTAAATATGAATTCCTAAAAATATATTTAATTAGAAACTCTGCAAGAACTTCTACCTTAATTCTACATTCTTTATTATTCATTTTCATTTATCTTTAGCTCTTCCCCCTTATTAATTAATTATTTATTGCTTAAATTAATTATATATAAGTTTAAAAGAAGTTTCTACTATTACTTTTCAAAGATATTTCCAATGCTTCCAAGGATACTTCCTTCATCAACGGATTTACCCATATTTTGTGGCGCTGATGAATATACTCTTGAAGCAAGCTTACTAAATGGTAAACTTTGAATCCATACTTCTCCTGGTCCTGTTAAAGTGGCAAAGAATAATCCCTCTCCTCCAAATACAGCATTTTTAATTCCACCCACAAATTCAATATCATAATGAACATTTTGTGTCATTGCAACTAAACACCCTGTATCTATTTTTATAGTTTCTCCAGGATTTAAACTCTTTTTTACTATAGTTCCTCCAGCATGTATAAATGCTAATCCATCCCCTTCTAGTTTTTGTAGTATAAAACCTTCACCCCCAAAAAAACCTGTTCCAAGCTTCTTTGTAAATTCTATTCCTATACTTATTCCCTTTGCACAACATAAGAAAGAATCCTTTTGACATATAAGTTTTCCTCTATAATTTCTTAAATCCATAGCTAATATTTTTCCTGGATATGGAGATGCAAAAGCTACCTTTTGCTTAAGCATACCTGTATTGGTAAATGAAGTCATAAAAAGACTTTCACCAGTTATAACTCTTTTGGCTGCACTTCCTAGCATCCCAAAGAAGCCTCCTCCTTTAGATCTTTCACTACCATCCCCAAATATGGCATCCATAGTTATATTATTATCCATCATCATCATTGCTCCTGCTTCTGCCACTACAGTTTCTCTTGGGTCTAGTTCAATTTCTACATATTGCATTTCATTACCATAAATTTCATAGTCAATTTCGTGAACCATTATTATATTCCTCCTAAAATAGTAATTAATTATTATTGTGGAATTTAACCATATCAATCATGATTAATAATCCAACAAAAAATACAGTATAATTTTCATCTATAACTTCCAGAAAATATCTATCCCTACCAAAAGAAAACTCCTTACTTATTGTCCCTAAAGTAATTCCATCTTTTTTAATTTCATAATTTCTTCCTAATATACTAGAACTACTCATATTCATAATGCCAACAGAACCAGTTATATTGTATTCAGGTACCATAAGTTCTTTCTTTATAGTTGCTATTTCTCGCATATCTTGATCATAAGCTATATACTTATGACTTCCAATCCTAACTTGTTGTCTCATATATAATACCTTTCTATTATTAGAGTCATAAATACTGATATTTTTTCCTATATCAAATTTATCTGCCTCTGATATAAAGATATTATTTCCCTGCTCATCATATACATCAAATTTAGCTCCTAGTGCAAATAATCTCTCTTTAATGTAAAACTTTCTCATAAACCTCTCCTTTTATAGTTTTATTTAACATTAAATAAAGTATATTATACCATTTTATATTTGTCAATTATTTACTCATTATTTTTTTTATATATTTCTAAAAAATAAAAAGGAAACTTAATTTAAATTAAATTTCCTTTTTAGTATGATTTTCATTTTTCATCTTCGCCTATAATTCTAACCTCTGGATGTAAATCAACACCAAATTGTTGCTTTACCTCATATTGTATATGGGCTATTAAATCTAATATATCCTTTGCAGTAGCATTATTCTTATTTATTACAAAACCTGAGTGTTTTTCTGATACTGCTGCTCCACCTATGCTGTAACCTTTTAATCCTGCATCTTGAATAAGTTTTCCAGCATAGTAACCTGTTGGCCTTTTAAAAGTACTTCCCGCTGAAGGGTATTCAAGTGGTTGTTTAGACTCTCTTTTACATGTAAGGTCTTCAACTATCTCTTTTATCTTTCCTACTTCTCCATAGGTTAATTTAAATTTCGCTGATAAAACTATATAATTTTTTTTCATTATTATTGAAGATCTATAACCTAGTTCTAATTCTTCTCTTGATAAAATTTTAATTTCTCCATCATTATCAATAACTTCTGCACTTTCAATAACATGTGAAACTTCTCCATCATAAGCACCTGCATTCATAAATACAGCACCACCTACAGTTCCTGGTATACCACAAGCAAATTCAAATCCTGTTAAAGAATTTTTAATAGCTTCACTAGAAACATCTTTAAGCATAGCTCCACATTCTGCTTCTATAGTTTCATTAAATACTCTAATATTTTTAACTTTATTTAATTTTATAACTACACCCTTTATTCCACCGTCTTTTACTAATAAATTTGATCCATTCCCAACTATAAAATAAGGTATGTTATTTTCTTTACATATTTTTATACTTTTTATAACTTGTTCTTTATTTTCAGGAATTAAAAGGATGTCTGCTGGTCCACCAACTCTAAAATGAACATAATTCTTCATTTCAGCATCAAGTATAACATCTTCTCTTTTATAAAACCTTTTAAATAATCCCTCAAATATTTTATATTGATTCATACCTAACTCCTTACAAATAATCTACTAATTATCTAGATATAGTTTAAGTAACACTTAAATCTTTATATTTCTTTATACTCGTACTTTATGCCTTAAAATAGTATAAATTAAAAATTATCAATAAACAACCCATTACAAGTATATTTATATATATTAATGCATTTGTAACTATTTTGTTACTTTTTACTCTGTGTATTAAAATAATCAATTATACTATTTGCAGCTTTTTTATCTATACTTTCAGTCTCTAACAATTCATCATATGTAGCTTTTCTTATATTTTCTACACTTCCAAACTTCATTAATAAATTTCGTCTTCTTTTTTCTCCAACATTAGGTATATCTTCTAATATTGAATGTAAAGTTCTTTTATCTCTAAGAGTCCTATGATAAGTAATGGCAAATCTATGAACCTCATCCTGTATCCTTCTAATCATCTGCATTAAGTTAGAATTTCTATTAATTATAAGTTCTTCATTATTATATATAATTCCTCTTGTTTGATGCTTATCATCTTTAACTAACCCACAAACAGGAATGCTTATATTAAGCTTATCTAAAACCTCAAGAGCTACATTTACCTGCCCCTTACCTCCATCCATCATTATTAAATCAGGGAAGCTAGAAAACTTTCCATTAGAAAAATTAAGTTGTCTCTCTTGTATCTTTTGTATTTCTTCAAGTCCATGAATAAATCTTCTTTCTAATATTTCTCTCATGCTATCATAATCATTAGCACCTTTAACTGACTTTATCTTAAATCTTCTATAGTCGCTATTTTTTGCTCTTCCTTCTTCAAATACCACCATTGTTCCAACAGAATCTACACCTTGAATATTTGAAATATCATAAGATTCAATTCTAAAAGGTGCCTCTTCTAAATCCAATAAATCTCTTAATTCATCAAGAGTAATCCTATTAAGTTCTTTTTCTTTAAAGAACTTATCTTTAAATTGCTCTAGTGTAATTTTAGCATTATTTTTCACCATTTCTAGCATATCTTTCTTTTGACCCTTTTGTGGTACTTTAACCCATGCTTTAGCTCCCCTTTTAATAGTAAGAAAATCTTCAATAAGCTCGCAGTCTTCTATCTCTGGCAAATATATAGTTTTAGGAATCTTTGCAGTACCTCCATAAAATGAAGTAATAAAATCTTCTAAAACTTCACTTACTTTATCATCAGCTGTATTTTTAAATATAAAGTGTTCACGACCAATTATTTTACCATCCCTTGAGAAGAACACTTGGATACAACTATCAATTTCATCTTTATATATATTAATGAAGTCTTCATCGCCTTCCATAGTCTTAAATATTTTTTGCTTCTCTACTATTGAATCTATAGCTAGAATCTTATCTCTAAATTTTGCTGCTTCTTCAAACTCTAAATTCTTAGATGCTTCTTCCATTTTATGCTTTAATGAATTAACAATAGTTTTATCTCTACCATTAAGTATATCCATAATATCATTAATCATTTCAGCATATTCTTCTTTTTTTAAATATCCAGCACAAGGTGCTACACATTTTTTAATATGATAATTTAAACAAGGTCTAACCTTATCACCATTTTCCTTAATTAATAATTTACAAGTTCTTATAGGGAAAATCTTATTAATTAAATTTATAGTTTCATAGACTGCAGTAGCATTAGTATAAGGTCCAAAATACTTTGCTCCATCCTTTGCATACTTCCTAGTTACAAAGACCCTTGGGAAGTCATCATTTATAGTAATCTTTATAAATGGATAAAATTTATCATCCTTCAAAGCTATATTATATCTTGGACTATACTTCTTAATTAAATTGCATTCTAATATTAATGCTTCCATCTCTGAATCTGTAACTATATACTCAAACTCTGAAATATTTTTAACCATTACTTTAACTTTTTCAGAATGGTTTTTAGAATTCTGAAAATAGCTTCTTACTCTATTCTTGAGTATCTTGGCTTTTCCTACATATATAATTTCACCAAGAGAATTTTTCATTATATAAACACCTGGTTTTTCCGGTAGATTTTTTAAATGATATTCAAAGTCAAACATTTATTATTCTCCTTAACTTCCACTATGTAATATAAATTTTATCACTAGTAAAAATATTTGCAATTAGCAATAGAAAAAAGAATATAAATATTATTGATTATCTTAGATTTCCTCCAAGTTATCTTCTTATACTATTCATATCCTTCTAAAATTAATGTAATATCTTCTTATTAAAATATCAAAAGTTAATAAACTTCTTAATCTTTATCATTTTTATACTTAAAAATATTTTTAAAATGGTGAGTTAAATTCCTCAAATTTTGGCCAATTACTATCTTCAGTTTCTACTTCAATATTATTATAATTAAAATCCCAAGGAATATCTAAAGAACTCCAGTGTATTCCTCCTCGCTGATCTTTAACAAAAGGTTTTGTAACCTTATAGTAAACTAAAGCATGCTTATTTCCCTTAATATAATATCCATGTGCACATCCTGAAGGAATATATATTAAATTTTTATTATCTTCATTTAAATCTATTAATGTATACTTACCAAAGGTCTTAGAATCCTTTCTTAAGTCTACCACCACATCTTGAATTTCCCCTATTATGCAAGTAATTAGTTTATCATGCTCTTCAGGAGGTAGTTGAAAATGAATTCCCCTTACTACTCCTGGCTTTGCAATAGCATAATATTCTTCCTTAAACTCTGTACTTAATCCATATATATTAAATTGAGTATCATTAAAAACCTTAATTAAATCACAAGTACTTTCCATAAGTACAGTTGGAGTTATTAAGTAGCATCCTTCTACCTCTAATTTTTTCACCCTAAACATAATTAATCTCCTTTTATCCTAAAAGTTATAAAAATAGTTATATTTTAATATATGAATTAATATTTAAAGAGTGAATAATGAAAAAAGGAATGAGATAAATATTGTATTCCTTGCCACCTCACATTTGCTCCAAGCCAAACTCATACAATATTTATCTCATTCTACACTTGTTATTTTTTTCAAGTTTATTACTTTTCTAATACAGCAGCTCTTACAACTTTTGATGCGATATTTGCAGCTGAGCCAGCGCCATTTTCACCTTCTTCTACTATTACTGCTACTGCAATTTGTGGATCATTTATTGGTGCAACAGAAATAAACCAACCATGGGGTATTCCTTCTGAACCATCTTCCTTCATATAATCTGCTGTACCAGTTTTACCTCCAGCATTAGTTCCTTCAAAAGATGGCCATCTATAAATATTATTTGAAACTAAATATCCCATATATTCTTTTATAGTATTAGCAACATCTGCTGATATTACATTTTCCCTTAATGCTTTATTAGGTATTTCTTTCACAGTATTTCCATCTTTATCAACAACCTTGTTTACTAATTTAGGTTGCATTAAAACACCATCATTAGCAACTGTTGAAGCAACTATTGCCATTTGTATAGGAGTTGATAATACACTTCCTTGGCCTATTCCACTTTGAGCTATATTTCCCATTTCTTCTTCTTTTAAAGTAGGAAAATTACTTTGAGGTATAGATAATCCAACTCCATTTATTCTTGAATTAAATCCAAATCTTTCTGCTACTTCCTTAAGCTTAGCATTTCCCATATCCATAGCTAATGTTCCAAACACAAAATTACTTGAAACCCTGTATGCCATTTGTAAACTTAAATCTCCGTGTACTTGATTCATATAATTGCTTAATGATGTTCCATCTGGAAATACTATCTTCCCAGTGTCATGGAAGGTTTCATTGACTATATCGGGGTTATTTTCCAAAGCAGCTGCTAAAGTTACTGTCTTAAATACAGATCCTGGTGGGTACTTACCATCTATAGCTCTATTTAATAACTTACTTTCTTTATCTACTCCTGAATTGGCTTCTTCTATCACCTGCTCTAAATTATTAGGATCATATGTTGGCTTAGACACCATTGCAAGTATTTCCCCTGTTTTAGGGTTAATCGCTACAACTGCTCCTTTTAGATTTCCCATAGCATCATAGGCAGCCTTTTGTATATTATAATCTAACGTTGTTACTACTCCATTACCAATTTTCTCTTCATCTCTATTTTCAAAAGCACTTTTTAAATCAAAATTATTAATAAAGCTTCTTATTCCATTAGAAAACCCATTATATCTGGATAATTCACTGTCAAATTCATCTTCTAATCCTGTTATCCCAAACCTTTCATCTATGTATCCTAATGCGTGAACATATAAATCTCCATTAATATACTCTCTACTTTGATTAAACTTATCTATTCTTATACTATTAGTTAAAGGATTTCCGTCTCTATCATAAATTGTTCCTCTTAAAACTTCATTCCTCTTTGCCCAAAGTCTTTTATTCCCTGAATCACTTGCTATATCAGGACCTTTGAAAACTTGGAAATAGGCTATATATGATATCAAGGCTATAAAACAAAAAAGAAATATAACCATAATATTTCTTACACTTTTTGATAATTGGTTCATAAAATCCTCCTTGCACATAAAAGCTTAATAAAATTTAATATAAAATTAGAGGCTATTATCACAGCTTCTTTATATTATACACTAAAATTATTGCCTATACCTTAAATCTTCTAATATTTTATTTCATCTTTTCTACTAAAGTCCTAAAATTAAACTTCATATTCTAAAGTGCTGTGTCACAATTTAAAATGGAGCTATTGCCACAGCTCCATTCTAATATTCTTCTGAAATTTTTTGTAAAATACCTAAAGCAAAAAACATTATTAACATTGAACTTCCACCATAGCTTATAAGAGGTAAAGTTATACCTGTTAATGGTATTACTGTGAAGATTCCACCTACAATAACTAAAGTTTGACATGCTATCATAGTACTAAAACCTACGGCAGCTAAAAGACTAAATCTGTCTTTAGTTAAAAAAGCTATTCTTATACCTCTATAAAATAATAAGAAGTATAATATCATTAATCCAACTGCAAATATTATCCCAAATTCTTCACAAATAACAGCAAATATAAAATCACTTTCACTTGCAAATATTAAATCTGGATAACCATTTCCAAGTCCTACTCCAAATAATCCTCCTGATGCTATAGCATATAGTCCTTGCACTATTTGATATCCTTCTGCTGTTGCATACTTCCAAGGATCTAACCAAATCTTAACTCTTCTTTGAACATGGCCAAAAACGCCATATGCTCCTAATGCTCCAAAGGCAGAAAGTCCTAAACATGTAAAAACATATTTTTTCTTTGAAGTTGCTATGTATAGCATAGTTACAGATATTCCAAAGAAAATTAAAGTTGAACCAAGATCTGTTTGAAGCACCATACAAGCTAATGAGAACATTACTACTAATGCTGGTTCAATTAATTGTTTAAAATCTTCTTTAAGTGAATTTTTTGCCTCATACTTCATAAGAGAAGAAGATAAGTATAAAACTAAAGCTATTTTACCAAACTCAGATGGTTGAAAGCTTATTGGCCCTATATAAACCCAGTTCATAGCTCCATATGTTTCTGTTTTAAATATTAATCCATATATTAATGCCATAGGCATAAATATCAGAGTAACAATCATATATATCTTTTTATACTTAGCAAAACTTTTTAAATCTGGTAAAGCTATTACTATAGTCATATATCCAATTATCCCAAATATAGTCCATACTAATTGTTTAAATGCAAAGCTAGAATCTATCCTATAAAGTACTGCAATTCCAACAACAGCTAATATACTTGAGAAGATAAGCATAAACTTATCTCCATCTGGATAATATTTTCTTAAAATAAAGTGTGATAATCCTATAATAAAACATAATACAATTCCTATAATTAATGCTTTACTATCAAATGGTTTTTGTAATAAAGCTAGATTTGTAAATAGAAGTAAGCATAATAAATATATTAATTTAAGAACTCTTTTTTCTAACTTTAATGCCTGACTCATATTTTCACCTCTAATTTTTCTCTGCTCTTATAACCTTAAAGGTGGCACTACCAATCCTAATTTTATCATTAGCTCTTAACTTAGCATATTTATCAACCTTTTCGTCATTAATAAATACTCCATTAGTACTATTTAAGTCCTCTATTAAAATCTCATTATTTTTTACAACTATTTTAGCATGATTACCAGATACATATTGATCTGTTAATTTTATTGTATTACCATCTTTTCTTCCTATTGTTATTAGTCCATTTAATAATAAAATTGATCCTTCTTCTAAGTTTGAGTTTTCTCCTACACTTAGTACTTCTATTCCATAATTCTTTGCAGCAGAAGATTTTCTCCTTCTTCCACTACCCTTTACGTCCTTGTACATTATTTTCAGTGCATAATAAATAATAAAATAAAGTACTATTATAAAAGCTACACCAAAAACAATAGTCATTAGCTTTGAAAAACCCATAGTTTCACCTCAAAATTAGTATTATATTACCATTATATATTAAATCTTATATATAAAAATAACAAGTATTCTTTAATTATCTTAACATCTTTTTAAGATATTTGCCTGTATAGGATTCTTCAACCTTTATTATATTTTCAGGTGTTCCAGTTGCAACTATTGTTCCTCCCTTGTCTCCACCTTCTGGTCCTAAGTCAATAATATAATCAGAGCACTTTATCATATCTAAATTATGCTCTATAACTACTACTGTATTCCCTGCCTCTACTAGTCTTTGAAGTATTTCTACTAACCTACTTACGTCATCTATATGAAGACCTGTAGTTGGTTCGTCTAAAATATAAAGAGTTTTTCCTGTACTTCTCTTTGAAAGTTCATATGCTAATTTTATTCTTTGAGCTTCACCACCTGATAATTGCGTAGATGGTTGACCTAATCTTATGTATCCAAGACCTACATCATATAATGTTTGTATTTTATTCTTTATTCTTGGATGGTTTTCAAAGAATCCTAAAGCCTCTTCAACTGTCATATTTAATATGTCATCTATAGATTTCCCTTTATATTTTACTTCTAAAGTTTCTCTATTATATCTCTTTCCCTTGCATACTTCACAAGGTACATATACATCAGATAGGAATTGCATTTCTATCTTAATAATACCATCACCTGTACATGCTTCGCATCTTCCACCTTTAACATTGAAGCTAAACCTTCCTGGTTTATATCCTCTCATCTTAGCTTCTGGTGTATTAGAAAATAATTCTCTTATTATATCGAATACTCCTGTATAAGTTGCTGGATTTGATCTAGGTGTTCTTCCAATTGGGCTTTGATCTATATCTATAATCTTATCAATATTTTCATATCCTAGAATTTCCTTATGAGCTCCTACTGGATTCTTGCTTCTATTTACTAATCTATTTAATCCTTTATATATTATTTCATTTACTAATGTACTTTTACCAGATCCTGAAACTCCTGTTACCATAGTTAAAGTACCTAGTGGAATTTTTACATTAACATTTTTTAAATTATTTTCCTTAGCTCCTTTAACAGTTATAAAGTTCCCATTTCCTTTTCTTCTTTCTTTAGGAAGCTCTATTTTCTTCTCTCCTAATAAGTATTGCCCTGTTATTGAGTTTTTACACTTTTTAATATCTTCCACAGTACCAGTAGCTACTATTTCTCCACCATGCTCACCAGCTCTTGGTCCTATATCTACTATGTAGTCTGCCTCCTTCATAGTATCTTCATCATGTTCAACTACTATTACAGTATTTCCAACATCCCTTAAATGCTTAAGAGTATTAATTAACCTATCATTATCTCTTTGATGAAGTCCAATACTAGGTTCATCTAATATATATAATACTCCCATAAGCGCAGAACCAATTTGAGTTGCAAGTCTTATTCTTTGAGCTTCTCCTCCTGATAAAGTACCAGAATTTCTTGATAGATTTAAATAATCTAAACCAACATCTATTAAGAAATTAAGTCTATTTTTTATTTCTCTTATTATTTGATCACTTATTATTGTGTCCTTTTCAGAGAATTCTAAAGAATTAATGTAATCTAATTCCTCTTTTATGGATAGCTTAGTAAATTCATATATATTTTTATCGCCAACTAAAACTGCCAAAGCCTCTTTTTTAAGTCTTGCTCCGTTACATTTAGGACAAGGATTATCGCTCATATATTGTTCAATATCATTCTTAATAATATCTGAGTTAGTCTCTCTATATCTTCTCTTTAAAGAATTTATTTCACCATCGTATGCATAATTATATTGAGATTTTACGCCATCTTTAGTATAAATAACCTTCATTTTCTTTCCATTGGTTCCATAAAGAATTAAATCTAATTCTTTTCTACTTAATTCCTTCACAGGTTTACTTAAATCAATATCATATTCTTCACTTAATGCTTTTAAAATAGCATAAGTCCAGGAATCTTCTTTTAATCTACCTTCTCCCCAAGTAGCTATGGCTCCTTCTAATATACTTAATTCCTTGTTTGGTATAACTAGATTCTCATCTATTTCCATCAAAGTTCCAAGCCCATCACAGGAATCACATTTTCCAAATGGAGAGTTAAAAGAAAATAATCTTGGTGCAAGTTCGTCTATGCTCAGTCCGCACTCTGGACATGCAAATTTTTCACTAAATAATATATCTTCTCTATCTATAATATTAATTAATACTAGTCCCTCTGAAAGTTTCAATGCAGTTTCAATTGAATCTGATAATCTGCCTTCTACACCTTCCTTAATTATTATTCTGTCTACAACAGCTTCAATATTATGCTTTATATTTTTTTCTAGCTTTACTTCTTCTTCTGTAAGTTCATAAATTGAACCATCTACTCTAGCTCTAACGAATCCGCTTCTTTTTATATTATCTAAAACTTTTTCGTGAGTTCCTTTTTTACCTCTAATAACTGGAGCTAAAACTTGAATTTTAGTTCTATCCCCAAGTTCCATTATACTATCCACAATTTGATCAACAGATTGTTGCTCTATTGGAATCTTACATTTAGGACAGTATGGCTTTCCTACTCTTGCATATAATAGTCTTAAATAATCATATATTTCAGTAATTGTTCCAACAGTTGAACGTGGATTCTTACTAGTTGTCTTTTGATCTATAGATATAGCTGGTGATAGTCCTTCAATATATTCTACATCAGGCTTATCCATTTGCCCTAAAAATTGCCTTGCATAGGATGAAAGAGATTCAACATATCTTCTTTGTCCTTCAGCGTATAAAGTGTCAAATGCCAATGAAGATTTTCCTGAGCCTGATAAACCTGTAAATACTACTAACTTATCTCTAGGTATTTCTAAAGATACATTTTTTAAGTTATGTACCTTAGCACCTCTTATTATTATTTTATCCTTCATATTATGACTCTTCTCCTTATATTTACATTCATTCGAACAAGCGTTCTTTATTATATTCTAGTTTTTATTATAATCCTTGTCAATTATATATTAAAGTATTTGCAAAAAAAGAGTGTAATAAACAGACACATTTTATCACACTCATTTTTATATTAATTTATATTACTATAAACATTAAAAACTCTTTTATAATTTTTTAAAACCCACTCTAATATATTTTCATATCCTATACTTTGTACTTATCAGTCTTATAATTTATTATTAAAGCCTTTGTTTATAGTTAAAATTTCTGCAAGCTTTCCTACTATAGGTAACTTCTGAGATACTGTAGAAAACCTTGGAGATATATTTAATAATATAAAAAATGTTATTAAAAATGCTAAAAGAACTTTACTTAAAATTTTTATATAATTATTATTTTTCTTCTTGCCTTCATTTATAGACTTAATAGCTATAAACTCTAATTCTTCAGGTATATCAATATTCTTATAAACTAATTTCTCTTTTGCGAATATCTTCCTCATATGTCTTCCTCCTCAATCTCTTTATTAATAAATTTAAGGCCTTATGATTTTTTTACTTTAGATTCCCCTAAATTTAATATCTCTTATTAAATATAAGATATATTATGTAGTTTTTCCGTATTAATAATAAGATATTCCTAAAAAACATAATCCCTACCCCTTATAAAGAACATTCCTCCAATAAAACTTTTCCAGAATATGAATTAAAATGTAATTTTAATGAGCGATACTTGATTTTCTTTTACTCTAAAATAAGTAGAATATAGCTAAGTTAAATTCATCTCCTCTACAAACTGGCTTATCAAAGGCACAAAAAAGAGCTACGCACTAATTTTTAGTGCCATAGCTCCAATTTATTATTTATTAATTTAAGTTATCAACTTTTCCATTTTCTAAAATATATACAGGAGTATTATCATTTAATTTATATGATATTACTAATTTCTTTTTAGAAATATCTTCTGCGGTTTTTGCAGATTTATCATAATTATTTATATAAATTGAATAATCTCCTGCTAACTCTTCAGGAACAAACTCTTTAATCTTAGCTACTATAGATTTCTCAACTTCATTTCCTGAAAACTCACCTAAACTATTATTAGATACTAGTATTTCATTAATTTGACTAACATCTACACCCTTTAATGCTTCTGCTACAACAGCATCTAAATACCCAGTAACTTGTATAATAGCTATCCTATCGCTATTAGATAAGAATGTATACCCTATAGAATCACTAAAAAGGAATACCCCATTAGATTTGTATCTAACTTTTATTACTTCGTTTTCTTTGAAAACTGTATCGTTTGTGTAATCTTGCCAAGTCTTTCCGTCATCTAAACTATATTCTAAATTAGCAGTTTTACCTTCTAAACGCTTTGTTTCATTATTCCTAGTTAAAGTCTTTGTGTCTGGGGTACTAGCTTTCTTTATATCTATAGTAAATACATAACTAGAACCTACTAATCTTACTTTTATATCATCATTAACATTTATAGATTTTACTTGTGCATCTGATAATTGTATAGAAGAAGTACCTGCTTCAGTAGTAACCCATTTATTTCCACCATCTAAACTATATTCAACTGGAACACTAAAAGAACCGTAACTATTATTTATAACAATCTTATTTGCATTATCACCATTAAATGAGAATGACGCTAAATCTACTTTGTTTCTACCCATAATTGTTTTTGCAATATCCCTACATGCTGCATCTTGGAATACATCATTCTTAGTAGCTCTTGCTGCTACAATAAGAGCATCAGCTCTAGCAATATCTATATCAGCTCTATCATCACTTGATAAGTTTGGTCTTATAACTTTTAATAAATCAACCATAGCATATGGATAATAAGTATATGCATTTATAACTTTCTCAGCTAAAGCTCTCCATTCAGCACTTGATTTATTAGCCTTCTTATATTCATTTATTAAACCTTCGAAACTATCTAAATTAATATTTAATGCTTCTAAAGATTTGTTATAAGCATTTATCTTATCTTCAGGATTGCTATATGAATTTGCTTGTAAATTATAGTAATATGACTTTTCATAATTAGCATTGTCTAAAGCTGATTGTGCTAATAACATATAAGCACCATTATAAGCACTATCAGACGCCTTATCTGAGAAGTATTTATTACCCCAGTCTAATAATGTTCTATATGGCTTATTAGCTCCCCATACTGTACGAGCTTGTTGCCAACCACCTATATTATTGTTAATAGACCATACCCCACGACCTTGAGAATCTTGAGTATATTCTAAAACTGCCTCATGCCATGGTTGATATATACCAATTGAAGGTAGTCCAAATGCTTTGTTTAGATTTTGTCCAAATCTTGAAGAGTTCCAGCAAACTCCACCTACTTCAAATAGCATCCATAAGTTATGTTTACCTTTTTGACCATATGATATATTATTTTCTGATAAACTATATTTTGTATCAAATTTTTCTCTATTGCTCTCATTATATATGAAATCTTGGTTAAGATTTATTGTTCTATAAGCAATACCATAATTCCAAAAGTTCAATTTTTTACCTAAGTCATTAGGATATTTCTTATTAGCATAATTGTTTAACCAAATTAAATCCTCATTAGCCATTTGATTATTCATAATCATTCTCATTAATTCCATATTATAAGTCTTAAATTCTTCTTTTCTAGCTAATTTATCATTGTCATAGAAATCCTTCATTATTTGAAATCTACCAACTGCATCAAAAGTAGGAAGATTCATATTGAAGTCCAAAGCTGATGTACCTGAATCACTACTCCAACCAGTAGCTAAAGCTATCATCATTTTCTTATATATAGTACCATTTACTTCATCTGATAAACAATCTTTATATTTATCATATAAGTTTGATAATACATTTATAAATCTTCCAGCCTCAGATATATCCCCAGCTTCTATAAATAATTCTAAAGCTTGTTCATCATTTAATAACCAATCAAAGGTATCTCTAAGAGCCTCATTATCTCTTAAATTATTTTGTAATGACTCATAACCTAATCTTCTTACTAATTCTCTTTCTTGAATAAGCTTTTTATTCTCTGTATAGTTAGCTTCTACACTTTTCTTCGTAATTTCTGCATCATACTCATTTAAAGTTTTAATACCTGCATATTTTTCACTATTTAAATCATAGCTTGATTTAACTAACCTAGCATCAGCATAAATTGAATGGTCTGCTTCATTACCTCCATTGTTTTCAGCCACTAGTCTTAAATACTTAATACCTTGAATATTTATATCTACTAATTTAGATTCACTTGCACCAGTCATAATACCTGTTGTTTCTACATTGCTCCAAGTAGTTCCATCTTGAGATGTAGAAATTATAAATTTAACACCATTACCTCTACCTCTCATGGAGTAGTCTACTCCTAAGCGTGCTACAAATCTAGAGTATGTAGTTGAATAATCTTCTACATCATATATTAATGTAGATTTAGCATGAGCTCCAACCCCTTTAGCATACTCTATTACTTCACCATTATTAAGTAATTTAATTATACCACCGTTTATATTTTTGTTTATTGTTATGCTTCCGTATTCTACTTGTGACTTACTTGCATCATACTGTATATCTGATAAGTAAACATAATTCTGCTCAACTTCGCTGTCTGAGCTTTCTGAATTTGAATTAACCACTACTTCGGCCATAGCCTTAGTAGTGTTAAACGAAAAAGGGTTTAACACTACCGACGCTACTAAAACCCCCGCTAACATTAACGATAGACCTTTTTTCTTCAAATTATCTCCTCCCATAAAAATAATTTTAAATAAGTAATATTTTGTTTATGAATAATTCTATATATCCCCTAAAACTTCTTTTATACCTTTTAGGATTTATATAACAATTTGGATTATATATATTTTTATTTTTAAATAGAGATTTTTGTTTCATAGAGATTTCTATATAGTAGAAAATTTTGTGTAATAAAGAATTTTATAAAGTAGAGAATATTTAGAATTTTCCTACTATTATTGTAGAACACTTTTATATAAATACTATTAAATAAAAATAATTGTTATTTACAAAAAATCTTTCAATATACTATAATTTTTAGTCCATTGAAAGAATAATAAAGTAGTAAAATAGTAGAACATAAAACTTTTAAAGCCTTAGATTTATTTTTTAACAAAAAAAGAACTGCGCCTAATTTTTAATGCAACAGCTCCTTTATTTTTATAATAAATATATATTATTTCTCTAGTTTCATAGCTAATGTAAAATACTTCAAAGAATCCTTTACATCTCCTAGCTTATAGTACATTTCTCCCATGTCAAGATATCTTTCATGTCTCTTTTCTTTGTTAGCAAATTTAAATAAGGAATCAAGTGAAAGGTTCATATACATCTCAGCTTGGACATAAAGTTCTTTTTTCTGAAGTATCATACCTTTTAAATAATATGCTTCTTCAATTAATGCTATATCATTAGTATCGATGGCAGAATTTAAGGCTTTATCTGTAATTTCATAGGCAATATCATATTCCTTATTTTCATAAAGAGTTTTAACACATTTATTTAAGAATCTAACATATTTCTTTTCATCTATTGTAGGGAATAAATCAATGCCTTCCATAATTTCTTGAATTGCCTTTTCTCTGTTATTTGCGTAAAAATAACTTTCTCCAGTTTTCCCCTTAGCAATTGCTAGCACTGCTACTTTTTCCTTTTTATATTCATAAGATATATTTATATATTTTTCATAATTCTTCTTATTTAGTCTTATACAAACAGTTCCAAAGCTATGATAAATATCTCCCTTATCTAAAGCCTTCTCAATACTATCTACATATTTTAATGCTTCTTTTAAAATATCATAAGCTTTATCCAATTTACCTAACTTTTCAAAAGATTTTCCTTCTCTATAGCAAATATATGCATAATCTGCTTTACTAAAATCCTTCTTATTTTTTATAATTGATCTTATTCTGCTAAAGTAGTTTATAGCTTCATTATAATCTTTAATGCTATAAAAGAAAGTTGCCATATCTGCATAGTAAGTTATAGTATTTTCAGGAGTATTATTTTTTTGATATAAATCATAGTATTGTGAAATTATTAATTGTATATTTTCAACTTTATTTTTCTTAACATAATAATTAAATAGCATATGAATTAACTCAAAGGCCAAATCATTATAGGAATAATCTAAAGCATAAGTTAAGTTATGATTAATAACATTATCAATTTCTTCATCTGGAACTAAGCCTCTTTTAATTAATTTTAAATTATTTATTATTTGTTCCTCTACATCTCTTACTAAATAATCATAATCAAGTCCAAGTTTTTCTGATATATATTCTAAAACATCTTTATCAGCCTTAATTTTTCCATTTTCTATGCAACTCATCTTAGATATAGAAACTTTATTTCCACATAATTCTTTTAAGGTTATTCCCTGATATACCCTCGCCCTTTTTATTTTTTCGCCAGTTGATAATATTTCCATTTAAATCCCCCGCCTGAATTAATTTTTAAGTATTCCTAACTTCCTAAAAATATTAACTCCTTCATCTAAATACTTAGCTGCCTCTACTTCTTTTTTATTATCTATATAGAACTTTCCTATCATTATTGATAATTGCCCAGCTTGTTTTTGTAAATTATTTTTTTTAGCTAAGTCATAAGTATCAAGTAAAACATATTCAGCTTCTTTAAGTAATTCCTTAAGAATATAAATTCTATACCATAGTAAATTCAACTCTATTAGATTTTCTATATCCCCTTCGTCTAGGAAAGAACTTATCTCTATAAGTATCTCTTCGCATTTTGAAATATCCTTTAACTTAATATAGTTTTCACAAATATTCATTAATGTATTAACTACTTTAGAATCATTTCTTCTTATTCTAATATTCTTAGATATTTCATAATGCTTAAAGGATTCTTCAATATTCTCAAATTCATAGAATAATTTTCCCAAATTATTTTCTATTTCAGATATATTATGTAATTCATCTAGTTCTTTATACACCTCTAAAGTTTTTTGTGAATATTTAATAGCATTTGCTAAATCCCCTTGCTTATTATATTCCTTTGATAACAATAGTAAGGTTTTAGCGTATTCTTCTCTATTTCTAACTTGTTCAAATTTACTTTTTGCCAAAAATGAATAATTCATTGCATTAGTCATGTCTTCTATATTAAAATAAGCCTGTGCCATATAATAATATATTTCACCAAGTAAGAAATCATCTCCTATATTATTATCTAAGTAGACCTTTTCAGCTTGTCTTAAATAACTACTAGCAGAATGAAATGCATTTTGTTCTAAAGTTATTTTTCCTAGGTTTAAAAATGTATTAACTATTTCTTCGTAATTATTATTTTTAATAAATATAACATTTGATGACAAGAAAAATTGTTGTGCTAAAGTATACTCTTCTTTAGCTTTACATATTTTAGCTCTTAAATATATAATTTTTGCCTTTCTATACTCTAAATTATATTTTTCAACATAATACAAAGCATTTTCTATATATTTTTCACCAGTAATATAATCTCCAGATAAAATATAAGATTCGGCAACTTGCTCATAATACACACTTATCTTTTCTGCTTGCGTCTCTTCTGATTCCATTAAGTACTCAACTGAAGTTTGTAAAGCTCCTGCTAAATATTCAAGTAGATCCATAGAAGGATTAGAACGCCCTGATTCAACCAAGCTGATTTGTCCTGGAGTAATTCTATCTCCAGCTAAATCCTTAAGAGTCATATCTAACTCTTTACGTCTTCTTTTTATTTTTTCTCCTAATGCAAGAATCTCCATCATTACTCTTCCTTTTCATACCAATATATTAATATTCTATACTTTTCCTATAATTTTAAATTATATCATAATTTAACCATTTTTAATAGTAATTCTCCGTATAATAAACCTATTAATTTGCTTTTTTCGTCAAATTATAATATAAATAAAAATATTTTCTTATTTTTCCTTTTAAATATTATCTCATTAAAGTAAGTAAAAACACTAATAATTTTAATTTTTTTCTTTAAATTTTAATTATAAAAAAATAAAGAGAACAATATAATGTTAGCTGTGACCTCGCAAGCTCCAAGTCACACTAACATTAT
>ERZ857998.651-NODE-651-length-46197-cov-16.702657_pt1 | contig 46197 bp, 42 predicted proteins | sample MGYA00519954_ERZ857998 | MGnify/ENA primary metagenome ERZ857998 (study PRJEB31778, sample SAMEA3449424) | human gut metagenome | biome: human gut; feature: human-associated habitat; material: faeces | place: United Kingdom | collected 2010/2012 ...
TCCTTTTATCCGCCACAGGCGGCAGTCGGTTGTTATGCTCCGCCAATACCACCCCAGTACCCTTGAAAAACCGCTTATTCAGCGATTTTTCGCTTATAAGGTGTTTTTCCTCCGCACATGTCGGCGGAAAAACGAAAAATGCGGCGTTTCCGCCGCATAAAATGGTGATATAAATTTTAAATCACTTATTTTTAATTTTTTCAACCGGCTTTTCAAGCACCGTAAACAGCGCCACACCGCCGACTATGGCGATTCCGGCATTAATAAGAGTCGAAGCCTGACCGAGTGCGGCAGTTGTCAGCGCAGCACCGGATGCAGAGCCTGCAAGCGTATAGGTCACTGTCTTCCATGCAGTTTCGCCGATAAGGTTTACAAGCATTCCGCAGGAAGCACCCACAATTGCCGCGGCAGTCTTCTGAGGGAATTTATTTTTAAGAAGTCCGAAAACTATGCAGATAAGCCCGATAATCAAAAACAGCGGAAAAAGCCATACGCCCTTGCCGATATAAGCGTGATTCTGTGTGAGCGTGTGTGCAAGTATACCCGCGCTTATCATAAGGGATATAACGCCCGAGACATAAAGTGCCGCGGCGGGATACTTTTTGCGGTTTTTAATAAAGTTATAAACCAGCCCCGTTGCAAGACCTATAAGCATTTTAAGAATAAAGGTCTTCGGGGATGAATCGGCATGACCGTTGAAAATATCGTAAAAGCCCATTCCGATAGAGCCTGCCAATCCGCCCTGCCAGCCGCCTATGAGCAGCGCCGCCAAAACAACTATTAAATTTCCGAAGTGTATGTACATATTCGCAAACGGAATAAAAAGCACCGTCAGTGCAATGTAGCAGAGCGCCGCGAAAAGCGGAATCATTGTTATGTTTACAATTTGCTCGTGTTTTGTTTTTTTCATTTTTTAGCCCTTCTTTAAAAAAAGTATTTGCATATCAAACAAGTAGGTGTTATTATTATAGCAACGATGTGTACATTAATAAATAGCCAAATTTAATTATTTTTTAAAGGACAGTTTTAATATGCTTTTGGACTTCATTGATTTAAAAAACGGCTCGGGTGCTGTCTATAGGCGGCTGTATGAGGCATTATACACCGCAATTGTAAACGGCGTTATCAAAAACGGCGAACGCCTCCCATCCATAAGGGAGGCGGCGGAACAGCTGTCGGTCAGCCGAACAACGGTTGAAAGCGCTTATCTGAAGCTCTGCATTGAAGGGCTTGCGGAGGGATTGCCGCAAAGGGGTTATTTCATACGCACGAATCCGCCGCAAAAGCCGCAGCGGACCGAAAGAATAGAAAAACGCGAAATGCGCTATGATTTTTCTGGCAAAAAAATAGACCCCGCCGCCGCTGACACCGATCTATGGAAAAAGACTGTGCGCGAGGTCTTGCGGGATACCGAAGAGCTCACCTCCTACGGCGATCCGCAGGGAGAGCCGGGCTTAAGGGAGGTGCTTGCAGATTATTCCTACAAAGCGCGCGGAGTAATAACCTCGGCGGAAAATATTATAGTCGGTGCGGGCGTAGGGCCGCTCATCAGTATTCTGTGCGGACTTATGGAAAAGAAAAGAAGCGTCGGTATAGAGGGCGGCAGCTTTGATCAGGCGGCTCGTGTTTTTGAAAATCATTCCATTCCCTGCACCGCCTTGAAAAGCGACCGAAACGGCGTTATTTTAAATGAGCTCGAGGATAAAGACATAGGCACCCTGTTTTTGATACCCTCACGCCTTGCCAAAATCAGCATAACGGGACTATCCTCCCGCCGGAACGCCGTTGCGGACTGGGTAAACGCCGAAAACGGCAGACTTATAATAGAGGATGATTACAACGGTGAGCTGCGGCGCTCCGCCAGAGCGGTCTGCGCCTTTCAAAGCAAATGTCCCGAAAAAACGGTATATATAGGCAGCTTTTCAAAGCTGCTGCTTCCGAGTGTCAGAATAGCGTATATGGCGCTGCCCGCCTCCCTTGCCGAAAAATTCCGCCGATCGCACGGAGTTTACAACCAAACCTGCGGGAAAATCGAGCAATTAGCGCTTCAGAATTACATATCGTCAGGCTCGCTTGAACGGCATTTGCGCAGGCTCAGAAAGCTGAACGGCATTAAAAGCAAATGCTTTTTCGATGCGGCGGACAAATACCTTCCGTCTGCACGAATAACTCTTTTCGAGCCGTCCCTCACAGTGCTTTTGGAAACGGATACAAGCAAAGAAAGCGGCGAGCTTTGCGCCGCCGCCGAAAGCAGAAATATCAAGCTGATACCCGCAGAAAAAAACGGAGCGGTATCACTTTGCCTTTCGGGAATACCCGAAGCCGACATAGCCCCCGCCCTTGCGGAATTAAGGAAAATATTTCAAGAGGATAGCTGATATCGTATTTCATCCGAATTCTTCCGCAGAAGTCGTTTTTCTTTTCACATATTACATAATACAATAAAAGACCGTGCCGATATATTATTTGCGGCGTTGCTTCATCCAAGACTTAAATTCGCATCATTCAAGCTCAAGCCGCATTAAAACAAGCTCCTGCACACCCGATATCCGTGAGCGAAAGCCCAACGGATTTCTGCCGTATTCGCAAAAGCCGAGCTTTTTATAAAGCGATACTGCGGCTTTGTTTTCGGCAACCACATTAAGCTCTAACTGCGAGAATCCCGCCGTCCTTGCGCACTCAATACAGGCATTTGTAAGTGCCGAGCCTATACCAAGCCCGCAGTATTCCTTTAAGATTGCAATACCGAAGTCAGCGCGGTGGCTTATTTTGAATTTACCGCCCACAGCATCAATTCCGGCAGTACCAACAATTTTACCGTTTATTTCAGCCACAATTTCAATTTCATTTTTACTCTCGGTTTTTCTTTCAAAAACTCCGATTCCTGCGCAGGCGTAAATATGCATTCATTCGGGTATGACATTAAAAAATCGGTCTCCCCGTGCGTAATATTGAAGACCTCAAGCACCGCCTCGCCGTCCTGCTCGGTGCCGTTCCTCAAAATACACCTTTCGCCGTTTTTAAGGATTGTTTCCCTTTGGTAAATCATAATTTATCATCATTGCCGGGCTTTCTTTTGAAAAGACCGTTTTTTTCTATCGCCAAATAAAACGGTATTCCGAGACCCACGCATATCACAAGCTCACCAAGCCCCACCTCAAGTGCGGAAATTGCAAAGCCCCAAAGCAGACTTACATCCTGAAGAAAGAAAAACGCAAGCTCAAGACCTATGACTACCGCGTTTATTATCACGGGAGGAAGCATTGAAAGCAGCGGAATACCCTTAAATCTTATATTCCTCAAAAAATATGTAAGCAGCGCAGCTATCAGCGTTGCGGATGTGCCGAAAATCATATCAAGCGGATTAAATGACGCGATATTCGCGATAAAGCACCCTATTGTGAGCCCGGGAATCGCAGCGGGGGTGAATATCGGCAGTATTGTAAGCACCTCGGAAACACGGAACTGTATCTGCCCGTAGGCAAGATTGAAAATATTGCTTAAAAATGTAAGGTCCACATACAAGGCGGCTATAATCGCGCCCGTTACAATATAAGTGATTCTATCTCTTGACTTTGACATTTATCGCTCTTCCTTTAATTTTTTGTAATATTCAACCGCCAGGCGGTCGCAGCGTTCGTTTTCGGGGTGACCTGCATGACCCTTCACCCACTCTATTTTTACATCATGCTCAGCCAAAAGCCCAAGCAGCCGCTCCCACAAATCGGAATTAAGCGCCGGCTTTTTATCCGACTTGATCCAGTTGTTTTTCCGCCAGGATTCCGCCCAGCCCTTGATTATTCCGTCGGAAACATATTTTGAATCCGTCACAAGCCTTACTACACAAGGCTCCTTTAACGCTTCAAGCCCCTTTATCGCCGCGGTAAGCTCCATTCGGTTATTGGTGGTTTCGTCTTCCCCGCCGGAAAGCTCCTTTTCATACTGCCCATAGCGCAGAATAACACCCCAGCCGCCGGGGCCGGGGTTTCCGGAGCATGCGCCGTCGGTAAAAAGCTCTATATATTTTTTCATTCCGTTATTCCTCAATATTTTCTGAAGCAGCCTACCACCTTACCGATGACATGCGGGTCTTCGGGATAAATCGGTGAATAATCGGGGTTTTCGGGCATGAATATAATTCTTCCGTCCCGAATCAATAGGCGCTTGACGGTTGCCTCGTCACCGTCCATTCCGATAACAATATCGCCGTTTCGGCAGGTTTTGTTTTTATCGGCTATTATAACATCTCCGTCGAGTATTCCGGCGTCACGCATTGAAAGCCCCGAAACCCGCAAAGCAAAAAGGCCCTCGGAATTCTTTGAAGGATACGGTATATAATCCTCAATTTCCTCAACCGCCAATATGGGCTGACCGGCAGTAATCTTACCGACGACCGGCACCAAGGACGAATCGTATTCCATATCGAGCCGAATCGCACGGGAGGACTTTGCGTCCCTTATAATATAGCCCTCTTCTTCGAGTATGCTTAAGATAGAATGAACGGTCGATGTGGATCTTATCCCGGTGGCGGCGCATATCTCCCTGACCGTCGGCGGAATGCCGCCGTTCATTTCCTTTATAAGATAATTATAAACAGCAAGCTGTTTTTCGGTAAGAGGTGATTTTGACACAGACTGTCTCCGTTCTCCGCCTTATATATCACGGGCGGTTTTTATGCGAACCTTTGTTCTTTTTATTATAGCACCTTCAAAGCCGCTCTGCAACTGTTTTTTCCGTCATTCGGCATTTACGGTGCGGGACTTTCAGCACTCGTCTTCCTTTTTAATCTTATTGCCGAAGGCATAAAGCTTTATTATAACAAAGGTTATGGGGCCTCCCGCCGCAGTAGCTAATACGGTCGCCCAAAACTGATCCATTTTCCAAAGATTTATCGTTATAAAGGAAACCAGCGTATATATTATCAGATTCGGTATGTAGGATATTAAAAAGCGCAGATATTTTCTCAATTTCAGCCGGCTCTTAAAGACAATAATACTGTTGAGTATATAATTGATCGTGAGCGATATGAAAAAGCCGATATGCGCCGCAACATTTTCCTGCACCTTAAAATGCGCCAGCCATGAAAAAAACGCGGTGTTAAAGGTATTTACTATACCTATTGAGCAAAAGCCCAGAAACTTCCTGTTGATAAATGTTTTTTTAAGGCGGTTTAAAAACGGCAATGCTTTCACCTCGCAAAAGAATAAAGTGCTGTACCGAGCAGATAGTATTATAACAAAACCGGACGAAAAAGACAAGCCCGCTTTTTTTCGTTAAAAAAATGAGGTTTGGGGATAGACAAACGGAATTCTTTATTATATAATATATTTAAGCTGCGTCACGGCGAAGAAAGCTCGCCGAAAAAGGCAGTATGCATTTTTTGCCGACGCATAAACGGCAGAACGGAGATTGAAATGGAAAAGATTTTAGTGCTTGATTTCGGCGGTCAGTATAACCAGCTTATCGCCAGGCGCGTAAGAGAGAATAATGTCTATTCGGAGATTCGTCCCTACACCGCCCCGATCGAAGAAATAAAGGCAGCGGACTACAAAGGAATAATTTTAACCGGCGGGCCGAAAAGCGTTTACGGCGAAAACGCCGTGCTTTACAGTAAGGAGCTTTTCGAGCTCGGAATACCTGTAATGGGCATTTGCTACGGCGCGCAGCTTATGGCGCACATGCTCGGCGGCGAGGTGACCGCGGGTGCCAGCGAATACGGCAAGGTTGAAGTAAAGGTTGATAACGGCAGCAAGCTTTTTGCGGATATCCCCCCGAAAACCGTTTGCTGGATGAGCCATACCGATTACATAAGACAGGTGCCGCTCGGCTTTAAGATTGTCGGCAAAACCGATGTTTGCCCCGTTGCCGCAATGGAAAACCCGAAGGATAGGCTCTATGCCGTTCAGTTCCACCCCGAGGTTATGCACACTCCGCTCGGCTCTAAAATGATAAGGAACTTTATATACAATGTCTGCGGCTGCAAGGGCGAATGGACAATGTCCTCCTTCACCTCCCGCACAATTGACGCGCTCAAAGCCAAAATCGGTGATAAAAAGGTGCTCTGCGCCCTTTCCGGCGGGGTTGACAGCTCGGTTGCCGCCCTGCTTTTGCACAAGGCGGTCGGCGATAATCTCACCTGCATTTTTGTTGACCACGGTCTGCTTCGAAAGGACGAAGCAAAGCAGGTAAACGACCTTTTCAGAGGTACATACAACATTAATCTTATATCAATCGATGCGTCGGAGCAGTTTTTGGGTCAGCTCCGCGGAATCAGCGATCCCGAGCAAAAGCGCAAGATAATCGGCAGAGAATTTATCCGTGTGTTTGAAGCCGAAGCCAAAAAGATCGGCAAGGTTGACTATCTTGTTCAGGGTACGATTTACCCCGACTGCATAGAATCCGGCGTGGGCGATGCCGCACTTATAAAAAGCCATCACAATGTCGGCGGTCTCCCCGACCATGTTGATTTTGATGAGATAATAGAGCCGCTCCGCGACCTGTTTAAGGATGAGGTTCGCAAGGTCGGCCTTGAGCTTGATATGCCCGAAAACATGGTTTACCGTCAGCCCTTCCCGGGACCCGGACTCGGCGTTCGCATTATCGGCGAGCTCACCCGCGAGAAAATTGCCATTCTGCAGGATGCCGACGCAATCTTCCGCGAGGAAGTGGCAAACGCCGGGCTTGACAGAGAAATCGGTCAGTATTTCGCGGTGCTTACAAATATGCGCTCTGTCGGCGTTATGGGCGATTTCAGAACTTACGACTACACAGTGGCTCTCCGCGCCGTAACAACCGGCGACTTTATGACGGCAGACTGGGCGCGCATCCCGTATGAGGTGCTTGACGCCGCCTCCCGCCGCATAGTAAACGAGGTCAAGGGCGTTAACCGCATAGTCTACGATATAACCTCCAAACCCCCGGCAACTATTGAGTGGGAGTAATCGCCACTTACCCGAAAACCCTTTATTTTCAAGGGTTTTCGGGTTTCTTTTTTGCTCCGGGTACATGAAAGGTACACGGCGGGTACACGAAAAATTTATGCGAAAGCCTCCAAGCGGTCTGCAACTTCCCCGTGTTTTGTCGGGTACAGGTGGGAATAAATCTCCAAAGTTGTCGTTACGCTCTCATGCCCGAGGCGTTCGCTGATCAGCAGCGGTGCAAAACCGAGTTCAATCAGCAAGCTGGCGTGGCTGTGACGAAGATCGTGCACCCGTATCTCCCGGAGTCCGGTCTTCTTGCAGCCCCTTTCCATTTCGTGCTTCAAATAATGCTTTGTTACTTCAAACAGTCTATCTGACGGATCGTAGCCGTACAATCTGTCGGCATAATCCTTTACCAAATCGCAAACGAATTGCGGCAAGGTAATTTTGCGATTGCTTTTTGGCGTCTTTGGGTCAAGGAATAAGTCCTCGCCGTCTATACGCGCATAGTTTTTTGTAATGGAAACCGTCCGTTCCTCAAAGTCGAAATCGTTCAGGGTCAAAGCTAGCATTTCTCCGGATCGCATTCCTGTCCAGTAAAGCAGATTAAAGATGACCTTGGACTGCAGCTTATCACTGACAGCATCAATAAAAATCTTGAATTCGTCCGCTGTCCAGATCTGTTCCAAGCCAGAATTCTTTTTACCGATAGTTCCGCTTTTTTGTACCGGATTGCTGCCGAGGCCGTAATACTTGACTGCAAAATTGAAAATCGCAGACAACTGGCTGTTCAGAGTTCTCAGATAGGTTGGCTTATAATTCTTCTGATTGTTCATCAGCTCGGTTTGCCAGCGACGCACATTCATCGGCTGGATCTCATTGACTTTCAAATTCTTGAAATACGGCATAATATGTACCGCAATGATGTCCTCTTTCCCTTTGTAGGTAGTCGGTCTGATTCTGGCTTTGCAGTCATCCATATAGATCTCTACCATATCACTAAAAAGCATATCGCAGGAATTTGATGTCTTGCTCAGAAAATCCAGTTCATACTGCTTGGCCTCTTTTTGCAGGCGAAAACCTTTCTTCTTTTTCTGCTTTTTGGTGCCTGTCCAATCTGTGTAAACAAATTTACAGTACCATAACCCTGTCTTTTCGTCTTTGTAGGTCGGCAATGATTTCACCTCCGATCTGTAAAAGTTTCATCGCCCGGATACGGTTTCCCTCGTCACTTACAGGTAGGTATTCTCGTAAAAATATTTGGCAGATACCTTGCCCGCCACAGTCAGCTTTCCGGCTTTTTCCAGTTCACTGTTAAGCCGCTTGATAATGCGGTATGCCGTACTGCGGGAAACACCGAGTAATTCGGCAACATCCGTTGCTGTCAAGTATCTTTTGCTCGTCTGTAATGCTGTCGGTTTGTATTCCGCCATGTTTTCCTCCTTTCTGACAGCCTGCAGCAATGGAGTATCCTTGCGATATTGTCATTATACTACTTTTCGCAAAAGATCCCGTGTGGGGCTGTCCGCATATATTTAAATTTAGTTTGTGTTCAAATTAAAAACGCCTGTCCGCCGGGCCATTTCCTGCGCCCATTTCAGCCGCGTATTGGCAGGCTGCCGCTATACGGCAATTCTTCTGTGGGCACGCTCCGAATCGATCATCGTGGCATACTGTCCGCAGATCCTGTATAACTCCCGGCGGAAGGATATTCGGTTTTCAAGGTGCATAAGCGGATAGAGCTTCTTCCTCTATCCGTTCACTAATAAACACGGGGGTATACCCGCCTTTTCTGCAATCAAAATTCAAAAAAGCGAAATTTCCTTTTCCGTATTGCCACCCGCATAACTATATATAGTTTCTAAATTCTTGACAAACACGATATATTGTGCTATACTTCTTCTGTAATTGATTTTTGTGCGTTGTCCGTAAGGACCAGCAGTACGCTTCTGCATTGCACATATCGTTAAGTTTGCAGTATGTCAGTAGTATAACTGTGCCGTGAGGCCGGTTATGTACTGGCATTTTTTATTTTTTAAGGATATTTATATCCTCTGCGAGAATGACACCTGTTCGTAATTCATTACGGACATGAATGCCTGAAAAGGCATCGGCTGTTGTTCTCGCTTTTTTTATGCCCAAAAAGCCTTCGTGCTTTTGGAATACATTTTTAGAAAGGCGGAAATCGAATGAAAAGACGAACCCATCGGCACTCGCACAGAAGAGTGTCCAGACCTGCTGTGTTCAAGCAGCAGGTAAAAAGAAAGGAGGCAAGAAAGCTTGCAAAGTACCCGCTGAAAACGGTATATGTCTCTCGCACAAGGCTTTATCAGCCTCAGAATCGAGGTGCATAATATGCCGAACACAACGAGTACCTACGAACCGCTGGTTTTGGTTGACACGGCAGATCTGCCGGAGGAGGAATGGCTGGAATATCGCCGCAGAGGAATCGGCGGAAGTGACGCCGCTGCCATTTTAGGTGTGTCCCCATTTGCGACCGCCCGCGACCTCTACTACGACAAACTCAAAGTCGTATCGTATGAGGACGGCGAAAGCAACTGGGTGCAAAAGAAGGTCGGGCATTTGCTTGAGGATCTGGTCGCTGAGATTTTCCATGTGAAAACAGGTTTTGAGATCTATCAGGTGAAGAAGATGTTTTATCACCCGGTCTACACCTATATGCTGGCAGACATTGATTACTTCATCCGATTGCCAAACGGCAAAACGGCGATCCTTGAGATCAAGACCACAAACTACAACGCCAAGGATCATTGGTGGTGCGACGGACAGGAGATCGTTCCCGTCAACTACGAGATCCAGGGCCGCCATTATATGTGCGTGATGAATATGGATGAGGTGTACTTCTGCTGCCTTTACGGCAATAACGAAAATGAAGTCATCATCCGGCACATTGAGCGTGACCCGGATTACGAGGCGGAAATGATCGCTCTGGAGGGCAACTTCTGGAACTACCATGTTCTGACACAGACACCGCCGCCGTACACAGAGGACGGTGAGCTGACGCTTGAAAGCGTTCGGCGTCACTTCGGCCCTGCCGACGAAAACGCCCCTGAGATCGAGCTGAGTGTGCCGCTGGCAAGCAGTCTGGTGCGCTATACCGAGCTGCAGGCGGAAAAGTCGGAATTGAACCGTGAGGTCAAGCGGGTCGAAAACGAGATGAAACGGCTGCAAGGGCGCATTGTGGCGGAAATGGGACGAAGCTGCACGGCTACGGCAAACAGCGGCGGCGTTTCCTATTCCATCAGCTACAAGCCTACGAGAAAGCCCGACATCGGCAAGGAAAATCTGATACGGCTGAAAGCACAGCATCCCGATATTTATGAGGATTATGTGACGGTATCGGAAAGCCGCCGCTTCTATGTAAAGCGCAAATTTGACGAGGCGGCATAAACGGAAGAAAGGATGGTGCAGATGAAAAACGATGCACAGAAAGAAAACGAGAAAGGAGTGGTGAACCGTGGGGTATGTCGGGACTTATGACCGGACGATCTTCTATAATCCGAGCAATAAGTATTGCATTATCAGCGTGAAAACCTCCGACCAAAGCGTACCGCAGCAGGCACGAAGTGCTTACCATCACCGGGACAATATGATCCGGTTTATCGCCGTCGGGTATGAACTGCCCCAAACCGATAAGGTGAGCATGATTTTGGACGGCGAATGGGAAAACGGAAAGCACGGCGTTCAGCTGCAGGTCGATAAATGCGAGGAGATCGTACCACAGACCAAAGAAGGCGTATACGGTTATCTTTCCTCCCGGCTGATCAAAGGCGTCGGCGAAAAGACCGCCGCATTGATTGTAAACCGCTTCGGCGCCGACGCATTGCGTGTACTGGAAAACGAGCCGGAGCGACTGCTGGAGATTCGAGGGATCACCCCGGATAAGCTGGAGGACATCAAAGCCTCCTATGCGGAAAGCCGATGCGTGCGGGACCTGATGATCCTGCTCTCGCCATTTAATGTCACGCCGGTAACGGCCATGAAGATCTATGAGCATTTCGGCTCCCGCAGCGTAGACATCCTGCAAAAGAACCCCTATGAATTGTGTCAGGTATCCGGATTCGGATTTAAGAGAGTGGATGCTATCGTCCGCAAGGGCGATCTACCGCTGAATTCTCCGATGCGGATCCACGGCGCCGTATTTGCGGCATTGGATACGGGACGCAGCGAAAAGGGTCATCTTTTTCTGGAAGAGGTTGCGCTTGCGAAAACGGGTGTGAAACTGCTCAATGAGAATATTCCCGATGGGCAGATCAAAGTCACGCCCGAGGAAGTAGACGCAGTTGTTCAGGATATGATCCTCAAGGGTGAGATCGTTTCAAGCAACGGCAACATTTATCAGATCAATGCTTTCGTGCAGGAGGATGAAACCGCCCGGAAAATTGCGGAAATGCTGGCTGTACCGCCGGTCACGCTGGATATATCCGAATCACTCGAATACGTCCGCAAAAACCTCGGTCTTGCCCTTTCACAAAGACAGAGCGAGGCGGTGTATATGGCTTTTCGCAGTAATCTGTCTATTATCACAGGCTCTCCCGGCACCGGTAAAACCACAGTCTTGCGTGCGATCATAGAGGTCTTTCAGATGCTCTACCCCAAAGGGAAGATCTTGCTTGCCGCTCCGACCGGACGAGCCAGCCGAAGAATGGCAGAAAGCACGGGTAGAAACGACGCCAAAACGCTGCACAGCCTTTTAGGGCTTCTGGGCGACAGTGGACCGATCCAAAAGGATAAGCAAAAAGAACCGCTTGACGCCGACCTCATCATCGTGGACGAAAGCTCCATGATCGATATGTGGCTGGCAAGGCAGTTCTTCAGCCGTGTCCGTATGGGTACGAGAGTTATCCTGGTCGGTGATGTGGACCAGCTGCAAAGCGTGGGTGCCGGTGATGTCTTCCGTGAGCTGATTGACAGCGGACTTATCCCCGTTACGGTGCTCAACGAGATCTTCCGTCAGAAAAAAGGAAGTCTCATTGCCTATAACGCAAAGCGCATCAATGAGGCAAATATCGACCTTCAGTACGGCGAAGATTTTCAGTTTGTAAAGTGCCAGACGCAGGAGGAAGCCGCTGACCTTATTTGCAGGATCTTCTGTGAACAGGTCGCTTTGCACGGAATTGAAAAGGTGCAGATACTCTCCCCGTTCCGTTCGGAAGGGCCGGCTTCGGTCGAGCAGCTTAACGCCGCCATCCGTGAGCTTGTCAATCCGGCGAGAGATGAGTTTGCCGATCTGAAGGTCGGCAGCCACTACTTCCGTGTGGGCGACAAGGTGATGCAGACGAAAAACAATGCGAAGGCGTCCAACGGTGACATCGGCTATATTCGCAAAATGGGGCGCAATGCAAAGAATGAAATGGACGTGACGATTGAATTTTCCGGCGACCGCATTGCCGAATACGGTATGGAAGAAATGAGCCATATGGAATTGGCTTATGCGACTACCGTGCATAAGGCGATGGGCTCGGAATTTGATATTGTAATCATGCCTATTCTTCGCAGCCATTACATTATGCTGAATCGGAACATCGTCTACACGGCGATCACCCGTGCGAAGGAGCAGGTCATCCCGGTCGGTCAGAAGAAAACGCTGATCATGGCGATTCTCAAAAAGGCCACCGGAAAACGAAATACGCAGCTTGGCGAGCGTATCGGCAAATATCTGAAAGCCTTTACCCGCCAAAATGAATTGAAAAAGGTCAGTTGATACGAAGCGGCTTGCAGAAAAGTGCAGGAGTGCTTCGTGTTTATTTATGAAAGGAGATTTCCCGTATGAATACAAATCAAAGTGCAACGATGTATGAATCTGTCCCTGTGGTTTCCGAACTGAACAAGGTGCAGGGCTTTGACCCGCTCAAATTTCTGCGCAGAACGACCAAGGGCGAAAAGGTTCTTGACCTCAAATACAAAAAGCTCTGGTTCCGCCTGAAATATCCGAACGGCAGGATCAAGCTGTCCTCCCTCAAGATTACGGATCAGCTGGCGATCATCGAGGCCCGTGTGTATTTCGACAAGAACGACGCACAGCCGAGATCCACCTTCATTGCCCAAAGAGAGGCGAAAGCCACTCTGGGCGGTCTGTATATTGAGTCGGCGCAGCACGCTGCCATCGACCAGGCATTATCGGACGCTGGATTTGGCGTGCAGTTTTCTGCTGCCGCACCTGCAGTGAACGCAGAGAAAGCAGCCGAAACCGTCAAAGAGCAGACGACAGTAGCGGAAACCGCTACGACGGAGCAAGTCACCCCAGCAGCACCGGTTACGGTTGCTGAGGTAGCTACAGAAGTGAACAACGAGCCTGCGCAGGAAGCCCTGGCTGTTCAGGAAACCGTTGCAGAAGTTCCGACCGCAGAGGTCATGGAACCTTTGGCTCCGGTCACGGAAGAAGCCGAGGGTGAAGAAATTGAGGAAGAAACCGCCGATACCGATACGGCAGCGCCGACTTATTCTGCGGATATGCCGGTCGATGCGATCTGCTCCATGATGACCTACGAAGAAGCCGGCAATGTGATCGTGCCGCTTGGCACCTGCAAGGGCTGGGCAATGTCGCAAGTAGCTGACCGCCGCCCTGCGAGCCTGAAATGGTACATCAACGGCTATTCCGGCAATGATAACATTCTTCGTGCGGCAGCAACGATTATGCAGGCATCTTTGGATGAAATGCAGAGAGCAAGCTGACTTTCACCGATATTTCTTTAGAAAGGAGGCTTGTTCATGAGCCAGCCGCATGATTTTCCGTTCGACATAACGGATGTGGCGGAACTGCTTCACTTGCGGATACGGCGGCCGAGCCCGCAAGGGTTTTATGTGGATTGTCCTATCTGTAATGACAAGCGAGGGAAAATGCACATCAACACGCAGACCGATACCTGGCGGTGCAATTACTGCGATGAAAGCGGCGGTATGCTGGCTTTATACGCAAAGGTGCATAGCATCAGTACGAGCGCTGCCTATCGGGAGATCAGCGATGCGCTGCTCAACGGAGTAAACCTTTCGGATCATGCGGTCAAGTACCCGGATAAGCCGAAGGAAACGCCGGTCGAAGCTGCGCCTGCTGCCGACATTGCCGTGCGCCATAAGACCTATACCGCACTTCTTGCTATGCTGACGCTATCCAAGGAGCACCGTGCGCATCTGCAAACGGTCAGAGGCTTGCCGGATGAACAGATCGAGAGGTTGGGCTACAAGACTATGCCTCCCTTCTATATGTGTCGTTCACTGGCAAACCGGCTTCTGCAAAACGGGCATCAGCTGGATGGCGTGCCGGGATTTTATCAAAAGGACGGTCAGTGGACGATTGCCAGCTCCAGCTTTACCGCCGGCATTATGATCCCTGCACGGACAAGGCAAGGGCTTATCAGCGGCTTTCAGATCCGTTTGGATGTGCCGCTGAAGAATGAGGATGATCCGCCGGAAAAGGACGGGGCCAAATACATCTGGTTTTCGTCTGCCGGTAAGCCGAAAGGCACCTCCTCCGGAAGCCCGGCGCATTTTGTCGGTGATCCGAATGCAGGCGTTGTCTATGTGACGGAAGGGCTTTTGAAATCCGACATTGCCCATTATCTGATGAACCGTTCCTTTGCCGCTACGGCCGGCGTCAACAATATGGCGCAGCTGGAGCTTCTACTGAAAGAGCTGGCAGAGAACGGCACGCATACGATCATTGAATCGGAGGATATGGACAAATACCGGAATGAGGCTGCCTGCAAGGGCGCCTTGAAGCTGCACGAATTGGCAAGGAAATACGGCATGGTGTGCCGTGGACTCAACTGGAATCCGAATTACAAGGGCGTGGACGACTGGCAGCTTGCCTTAAAGCGAAACGCCTACGCAAAGGAGGATAGCAAGAAGAATTTCAGGCAAAGATTTATGTACGGTCTTTGTGACTTTGAAGTGATCGACGATGATATTGCACAGTGGCACGAAAGCACGGAATGTGCGTGCGAACTGCATGAATATCTCGGACTGACGGAGGAAGAGTATTCTTTATTCGTCAGAAGCTCCGACGAGTTTGAAGGTCGGTTGCTGTCGCAAAGGCAGGAGCAACGGTTTCGGATATACCAGTTGGAGGTCAGTCTTTACAAGGTCATTCCCTTTGCCTTCGGCGGAATAAAAGAACTGCAAAAAGCAGGTCACGAATACCCGCCGGCGGCGCAATATAGTCTGATACATGACGGTATGCTGCATTGTGAGGAAACGGAGAGTGATACAGGGCGGCTCACACGCATTGCCGAGCTTTTCGGAGATGTTCTGCCGAAGGATTACCGTGGCAGGAGTGTCGCCCCATCCGATGTGATAGAACTGTATGACGACACGGGACGGCGTTATTTCTACCGTGACACAGACGGTTTTTGTCCGGTGAAGTTTTCTCCGATGCTCGCAAAGAAATAGGAACAGCCGGAAACGGCTATAGGTCAAGAATGGGATACAGCGTGGGTAAAACTGCGCTGTATCCCTATTTTTATAGGAGGAACATTTTATGAGTGTTGATACCAACAATACGGAATTGAAAAAAGGCGCCGATCTGGCGACTATCGCGGAACAAAGAGATGATCAACGGCAGCAGGCGGAAGCCGAGGCTGCACAGGAAGTGCTTCAGCGAATGCAGGATACTGCAGCCGAGGACGAAAAGCGCCGTGCTCATGAAGAGGCCGAAGCCAAGCGCAAAGCCGAATGGGAGCAAAAACAGCGTGAAAAAGCCGAAGCTGAACAGGCCGCCTGGGAAAACGCCGTGGCTATGGGTGATGATGAAGTCATGATGGCTTCGATGAAGCGTGTCGGTGATGACGCCGAGCGTCTGACCCGCCGCAATATGAAGCAATGCGTGACCGAGCATATTCAGACTAAGTGCCTCAGCGAACCGGAGTTTGCCCGGCAGGTCATGCACCCCCGCAAGAATATGATCCGTTGTTTCCGTTACATTACCCGCAAAGCCAAGGAGTTTGCCGAGCAGGAAATGAAGGACAACGACGAAAAGCCGATCGCAGGCGGTTATGGCTGTGATGTGCCGGATGATATGTGCTATCTCTGGGCCGAAGAATACTTTATGGATATGGACGCAGAGGAAGACAAGGAAAAGGAGGAAAAATTCGTTCCGAAGCCCTATCCCGGAAAGTCGGCCCCGAGATCCAATAAGAAAGCCGACAAGAAAAAGCCGGCTCCCAAAAAGGAGCCGCCGGCAGAGGAACATCCGAACGATAGCACACAGATGAATTTGTTTGAGGTGGGCGCATGATGAATAAAAGAGTCTTGCGTAAATTTGCAATACCGAGCAGCAGGCCTAACCCGAAAAACGGCATTTTCTGTGCCGATCAGGTGAAGTATGTGGTGCGCACGGCGATCAAAAATATCGACCATCAGCGCACGCTGGTACTGTATATCTACGCAAAGGAAAGTGTGCTGGCCGGAAATCATAACCCTCGCTGGACAATGTTTCAGCAGAAAGGCGGCTATATCACCTTATGCACCGATGATAAAGGCACACGCTGGCAGCAGTCTATGTTTGAGAATCTCGGAAAGGATTACTTTTTCAGGGATAAATGCTCTTTCTATTCCCAGGCCGACGAGAGACGGGTCACGAGATATTGTCAGTCCGAAAAGCAAAAAGGATTTGAAAGCCTCTGCCTGCTTCAGTTGGATTTATTGCGGAAAAAACAAAGGGAAAATGAACTGAAAAAGCAGCGCAGGATCATCGAGCGGATGAAACCGGTAGGCGCATTACCCAGGGACATCAAAGGCTTTATGCACAGAGAAACCCTGCCGCATTATATCTTCTATGATTATGCCAAGGGAAAAGCGCCGAAAAACGCATACTGTACTGCCTGCAAGCATAATGTATCGGTCGCTGAAGCCAAGCACAACGGCGAAGGCATTTGCCCACACTGCAAGAGGAAAATCACCTTTAAGAGCCGTGGGCGCCGCGGATATATAGTTGACCGTTCTACTGCACAGATTATTCAGCGGCTGGGTAGCAACGAAATGATCATTCGTTTCGTAAAAGCCTACCGCCGTTATCCGAAAAGCGACACGCCGGAGTTTCATGTTTATGAAAACGCACGGTTGTTTCTTCAATGGGACGGCAGCAAGATCATAGCCAGTGAAAGCTACTATTACGGTTATTCCCGGGATCGCATTACACCGTGGCATCCGGGCGACAGGCCGGTATTCAGCCGGTGGTACTACAATTTTGAGGCAGACTGCTGCGGTTATCTCTATCATCGGAATCTGGACAGTGAACTGAAAGGAACGCCGTGGCAGTATTCCGCACTGAAGGAATATTATGCAGGAGATCCCACGCCTTTGTATGCCGGGCAGTATCTGCAGAAGTATTTACGCTATCCTATGCTGGAGTATTTGGTAAAGCTGAAGCTCTATCGTCTCGCAACCTATGTTGCTTACGGCGATATAGGCGGGGCTCGTTACTATGACGACAGCGTGCTCAACAGCAAGGGCAAAACCGTAACAGAGGTTTTGGGTGTCGGTAAAAAATATATACCGCTTTTGCAGACAATCGACCCCGGGCCGAACCAGCTTACGATGATCAAAGCATTTCTGCGGGATAATATCCGACCGGATCTGGAACTGATGAAATGGTGCAGCAAAAACGACATCGGAGAGGAAGCGTATATTACGGTTCCCTTGCGCTATATGACGCCCCATAAGCTGATGCGGTATGCTACGGAACAGTTTGCCACACACCGAAAGACCTCTTATTACGCCCCCGGTTATTATTCCATGCGTGAGATGATGTCCGACTATAAGGATTACCTTTGTATGTGCGAACTATTGGAGCACGATATGAAAAGCAGCTTTGTCCTGTTTCCGAATGATTTGAAGGCGGAGCATGACCGGGTAAATGATATGTCCCGAAATGATGTGTCGCAGGCGTATGATCGGAGAATTGCCAAAATGTTTGAGGGATTGCAGCACCGTTACGGATACACCCAAATGGGGTTTGTTGTTATTCCTCCGCATTCCGCAAAAGAGATCACACAGGAGGGCGATAAACTGCACCACTGTGTCGGACGCTATGTGAAAGATGTGGTAAAAAATAATACCACGATCCTTTTCATCCGAAAAGCGTCCGCACCGAAAAAGCCGTATTGTACGGTAGAGGTGAAGCATGGGGATGTCATTCAGGCAAGGATCCAGAACAACGTTGTCCCGCCGCCCAAGGTGAAGAGATTTATCGAAAGCTGGAAAGAAAATGTGCTATACGCACCTGCTCTTGAACGGGCAGCATAACGAGAAAGGATGATATAGAATGAAAGAAAGATTGATACGGCAGCGTGAACTGACCGCCCGGCTCAATACATATCGGGACGAGTATTACAACCAAAATGCTCCGTCAGTATCGGACGCTGTATATGACCGGCTCTTTGATGAGCTGACTGAACTGGAGGAAGAAACCGGCGTGGTGATGTCCAATTCACCGACGCAGACCGTGGGCTACCCCGTTGTGTCGAGGCTGCCGCAGGCAAAGCACGATATTCCGCTGTTATCGCTGGATAAGACAAAGCTGATAAGCGAGCTGCTTGCATTTCAGGACGGCCGCACAGTGGATTTCTCACTGAAGCTGGACGGACTGACGACCGAGATCATTTATGAGGGCGGCCTTCTGCAACGGCTCTCTACCCGGGGCGACGGCGACATCGGTGAGGATATTACCCACAACGCCGAAGCCATCGAAGGAATACCGGTGCAGATCCCGTACAAGGAAAGACTGGTCGTTGCCGGTGAGAGTTTTATTCACTGTAACGACTTTGAACGGCTGCGCCAAAAGCTGGTTGACAGTACGGGAAAGCCGTACCGAAACAGCCGCAATCTTGCCGCTGGCTCCGTCCGTGCTTACAATTCTGCGGTATGCGCCAAGCGGTGCGTCCACTTTTTGCCCTTTGCGGTCATAGAGGGACTGCCGGAGATCGAGGCCGAGACGGACAGCAAACGCATGAAGCTGGCAAAGCTCACTGAATTCGGCTTCGGCAGAGTGCGCTCTATTCAGTTTGCAACGGCAAATAACGATATGATGGATCTGCACATTAAGGTACTGCGGGACAAAGCGGCCGAGGAAGATCTGCCGATCGACGGACTGGTCATGACCTATGACTCCATTTCCTACTCCCGCACCTGCGGACGGACAGGGCACCATTTCAAGGATGGTCTTGCCTTTAAGTTTGAAGACGAGCTCTTTGAAACAAGGCTCGACCACATTGAGTGGACGCCGACCCGTTCCGGTGAGATCTCTCCGGTAGCTGTTTTTGACACGGTAGAGATCGACGGATGCGAGGTGTCCCGTGCAACGCTGCACAACCTCTCTTTTATTGAGGGGCTTGAGTTGATGCCGGGCAACCGCATTCTGGTGAGTAAGCGGAACATGATCATCCCTCAGGTCGAAGAAAACCTTGACCGTGGAGATTTTTCAATGGAAGTGCTGGTTCCGTCTCTCTGCCCCTGCTGTGGGTATCAGACGATGATCCATACTACACAGAAGCGGACCGACGGTGAGCAGAAGCTGACGAAAACACTATTCTGCCACAATCCGAATTGTGCATCGCAGAATCTGAGGAAATTCGTTCACTTCGTCGGAAAGAAAGCGATGGACATTGATGGGCTGTCAGAGGCGACGCTGGAGCAATTCATTGCCCGTGGCTGGCTTCAGGATTTTACGGATATTTACCGGCTGGATAATCACCGGGACGAGATCATCCGTATGGACGGTTTCGGAGAAAGGTCCTGGCAGCGGTTGTGGGATGCGATTCAAAAAAGCCGCAATACCACATTTGAACGCTATCTTATCGCAATGGATATCCTCTCTGCCTCGTCTATATTTCTATCCAACAGCAAAATATTGCTCATTCTATAATCACGCTTTCCTCCGCCGGTTACATCCTGTCGTTGCGTCTGCCGAATAAGGTTAAAACATAGAGGAAAAAGCGCAGAAAATAAACGAGAGAAGTCATAAGTGAAGCCAGGTAAGTGAGAGCAGCAGCGGACAGTACTTTCTTTGCTCCCGGCATCTCATCTGTCGTCAGTATTCCTTCCTGCAAAAGCATTTTTCCTGCACGGCGGCTTGCATTGATCTCTACCGGCAGCGTAACTAAAGTAAAAAGGAAGGATGTTCCGTACAAAATCACGCCGATCATTGCGATGTGAAATCCCATCTCAGGATCGGCACTGATCACAAAGGCGTCAAGCAAAAGCCCGATCAACACCAATGGCAATGCCAGCCTTGATCCGAAATTCACTACAGAAACCAGTGCTGTGCGGAATCTGTAAAACCAATAGCCTTCCTGTTTCTGCATGACATGTCCCATTTCGTGGGCAGCAACAGCTACGGATGCCACCGAGCTGTTGCCGTAAGTGCTTTCGGAAAGATTGACAACGCCTCTTCTCGGGTCATAGTGGTCGCTCAGGTTTCCTTTTACACGCCCGACGGATATTCCGTTTACCCGATTCGACCACAATAATTGGGCGACGGTATCATATCCGGTCTTTCCCGAACGGCACCGGACTTTAGAGTATTTTGAAAATGCCGAATGAACCTTTCCGCTTGCAATCGCAGAAAATAAGGTGCAAAACAGCATAGCGGTTATAAACCATATATAATCATTCCAGTACATAGCATTTCTCCGATCTGCGTACTTAAATGCCGGCGACGGAATCTATCGGCATGGACATGACAATCCCCTGCGCCTCACTGTGCATACCGCAGCTTTCTCCGATACACTTCATAAGCGCCACCTTGTTTGCGGACTCCGTCAGAATCAGAACGATTTCCTTTTCGTCCTGGACGCTCAAGCCCCAAAAGTTGGTCACATCCTCATTTCCGATGCGCCGACTGTGAATCACAGTGCCACCTTTGGCACCGGCACCACGAACGGTTTCCATCACATCACCGCTGAAGCCCCGGTTCACGATTGCCGCAACAAGAGAGTATTTTGTTTCAGACATACTGTTTTCTTCCTTTCCTCCGATATTCAATACTTCCTTTCCCGTATTCTGGGCAAGGATACGCAAAATCAGGTTGTTTGCTCCGTTCAGCGGGATCGTAAATGCAATACCGCTGTTTGCCATGTTTAACTGCAGCTCCGAGCGCAACTTATCCATCAGGACATCGGATAGTTCTTTCGGGATCATGCTGATCAAAACGCTTTTATCGATGCTGCCGAGACCGAGCATGTCCATGATCTCGCTGGAGGCGGTGCCTTCGGCATTGAAGCGATATTGCAGCGGCAGTGCACCCTTTTTGAACATTTCCGCTGCCTTCTCGGCAAGCTTTGGCGTGGTGATCAGCGTTAATAGCTGAAAAGATACTTTTTTCTCATAATCCATTTTACTCACCCTCCTCAAGGTCAACGATCGCATCGCAATCGTCGGCAATTTCAGCCGTTCCCGTCGATGTCCTCTTTTCAGTCTTCAGTTTATATACAAGACCCATAAGCTGAATGGCGATCAGCGGTGTCAAAGCAACCAGCGCAACCACGCCGAACGCATCAGTCATCAGATTTCCGCCAAGCGCCTCACAAACGCCGATGCTGAGAGGCAGCAGAAATGTCGAGGTCATCGGGCCGCTGGCGACGCCGCCGGAGTCAAATGCAATACCGATAAAAATATCCGGAACAAAACGGGACAGCACCAGAGCGATGAGGTATCCTGGGATCACAAACCATTGAATAGAGATCCCGGTAAGAACACGAAGCATTGCCAGCCCCACGCTCACGGCTACACCGATCGACATGCAGCGGTTCATCATTTTTACGGAGATAGCGCCGTTTGTAACAGTCTCTACCTGATGGTTCAGCACTTGGATGGCAGGTTCGGCCTTTACGATATAATAACCGATCAGCATACCGATGGGGATCAAAATCCAACGGAAGGACACCCCGGTCAGCTCTTTGCCGAGATAGGAGCCGAGCGGTGCAAAGCCGACATTGGCTCCGCAAAGGAACAGCACCAGACCGATGTATGTATACGCAAAGCCAACGGCAATGCGCTTGATCTGCCGCTTTTGGTAACGGCGGGTCATCATTTGGAAAATCAGAAACACCGCAATGATCGGCAGCAGCGATACAAGGACTTCTTTGGCATACAGCGGTAGACCTTGTGCAAACACACGGGCAACATCCTGGGTGGTGACGACAGTCGCCACATCGGTGAGCGTATACGCAGCCTCAGTCGGTTTGTAGAAACAACCGAGGATCAAAACGGCGAGAATCGGCCCGACACTGGAAAGCGCAACCAATCCGAAGCTGTCGCTGGCTGCATTTTTATCGCTCCGCACAGAGGCAAGCCCGACGCCCATTGCCATAATGAACGGTACGGTCATAGGACCGGTGGTAACGCCGCCCGAATCAAATGCCACAGCCAGAAACTCCTTCGGCACGAACAGCGATATAAGGATGAGCGCCGCATAGCAGATGATCAGCAGCAGGGGCAAGCTGATCTTATAGCGGATACGGACGATTGCCAGCGCAAGAAACAAGCCGACGCCGATTGCTACCGTCATAATCAGCACGGCATTGGGAACGGAGGGCACCTGACCGGCAAGGACCTGCAGATCCGGCTCGGATACGGTAATGATGACGCCCATAACAAAGCCGGTCAGCAAAACCGTTATAAGCTTTTTCATTTTCGAGATCTGCACGCCGACGCCTTCTCCGATCGGCGTCATCGCCATCTCTGCGCCGAGCTGGAAAAATCCCATTCCGACGATCAGCATGACCGCTCCGGTAAGGAACATAACAATGCTGCCAAGCTCCATCGGAACCAAGAAAATACTGAGCATCAGAACAATTCCGGTGATTGGAAGAACGGCGGAGAGTGACTCTTTGATTTTTTCTTTCAGTTTCAGATTCAATTTTGTGCTCTCCTTTTAACAGAGAGTTATTTTTTGCATTCCGCAAGCATCATAATGCCCTCAGCGATGAAAACAATACCGGTAAAGATGAACACCCAGGAGACGGTACCGCCTTGGTTCAGCAGGAGACAGATGCCGGCAGCAAGACCGATGACCGGCTTTGCATAGGTGCGAAGCTTTTGCACAGTACTCATGGAATAGCCATCTGTTTTCAAAGAGGAAACCAAATTCATCAGGCAATAGAGGATCATCAATGCCGCCACAATATAGAGCGTGATACTGACAAGCGTCCATCCGAGCAGCACGGTCACAAGGCCGGCGACAATTTTCACAGTGCCACTTTTACTGTCTTTTTTTGCGGCGTCCAGAATACCCATAACGATCAACGCTGCGCCGAGAACAGTAAATGCAATACTCAGCACGTCCCCTTTCAGCGCAATAAACAGGACACCCACAACGATTGCTGCGATTGCAGTAATCAGCTTATCATTGAATTTCATGCTTCGCACCTCGGTCTATCATATTTTGCCCAGAACGCCTTTACGGCATTTTCATACTTTTCCGGTTCCATAAAGTAGCTCATACCGTGATCGGCACCCGGAACAATCAGCAAATCCTTCGGTGCCGTACAGGCAGTGTAGTTCTCGTAGGTCATCTCTACCGGAACAAAATGGTCATCGGCGCCGTGGACAAGAATAACGGGAACATGGGTATGTTTAAGAGCTTCTACCGTCGAATGCTCCTTTGAGCCGACCTGTATTTTCCGACGACACATCCTGTCGGCAATCGCACTGCGTATGCCGAATCGAATGTGGAGGTTATCCTTAGCAATATGCTCCCATATCGCATTGGCCGATGTAAAACCGCAATCCGCCATGATCCCATGTACGTTGGGCGGCAGCTGCAGTCCGGCAGCCATCAGTACGGTGGTAGCCCCCATGGAAACACCGGCAAGGTAAACAGGAATATCGCTTCCGCAGCGTTCAATCTCCCAATTCAGCCAGTCCAGACAGTCAAAGCGTTCGGTAAGGCCGAAGCCCATATATTCGCCACTGCTGTTATTCTGCCCACGCTGCTCAACATAGAGCACGCTGCAGTTGTTTTTGTACCAGAAATCGGAGATCATCCCAAAATCCCGATGCCACGATGAACGCCATCCGTGGAAAGCAATAATCACTCTTTCCGGCTTTTCGCAGGGAAAATAATGTCCGACGAGCTTTTCTCCGTCATGAGCAATGATTTCAACCGTTTCATTCGGCTGTACGGCAAGGCTTTCAGAGGCACTCTCCATCCGGTTTGTGAACTCGTCGCTGCTTTTCTCTCCGGAGATACGCTTATCTGCTTTTTCCATCACCTTTGGCATTTCCCGATCAAGTGCTGTATCGATCAGGGCTTTTATTGTGACATATGCGTACAGCGATGCAACGGCAGCTGTTCCGGCTGCGATTCCTGCCGCTGTTACGATTTTCTTTGTATTCTTTTTCATACTACAACTTCCTTTCTGCTAAGGGATATCTTTAGTGCGCCGATTAAGACAGACGCACCTCCGGATTCGGATCATTCACAACAGATACCGGAAGAGGCCGGTGAGGAGTCGTAAAAGGAAATAACCGGCTTTCTTATAAAACGGCATTTCTCCTTGAAAATCCGGCCCTTCGTTCTCTGTTCCATCGGGCAGCACATGTCTGCTTTGCTCTGCCTTGACAGATGCGTTTTCCCGTAGGCATTGATTCAGCTCCGGGCAGTCGATCACCAGCATGAGCTCCGTGTCCAGATAGGTGCTTCTCAGGTCAAGATTATAGGAGCCGATCATACTGATGTGATCGTCCACCAAAATCGTTTTGGTATGCAGGGACTGCCCGCAGGACACTTCAAAGACCTCACTGCCGGTTGCAAGAATGTTTTTCTTCTCGTTCAGGTAGTCTGTGCAGCCAAAGGGGTTTGCTCCGCTTTCAATGGCATTGGTCATGATTTGGACCCGGCGACCGCCCTCACAGAAGCCTGCCAGTGTTTCATACATACCGTTATTGCAGATAATATAAGGAGTCTCAATCAAAATGCTTTCGCCGTTCTTCATGATGCCGCTCAATTGCTCCCAGAGTACAGGTGCTTTGTTTTCCGGCGAGGTTGGGTTGGAGAGAAGTGTGATACTTTTGGCTTCCAGCGTCTCTCTTTCCAAATCCACCGGCAAATAAGCCTCGGCATACGATCCCTGTAGTTCTGTATAATGCGTTCGGAGCGTTTCCTGTGCCTTTTGGAGGTTTCTCCGGTTGCCGGAGATTTCCTTGTTACAGGGCAAATCCCATATCTTCGCAAAATATGCTGTCAAGGCCTCGGTCGAGCTGTTCGTCCCATCAGAGCAGACCAAAACTTCTCTGTCAATGTTGCGGTCTTCCTTGTCCTTATATTCTCCGAGGAACAAATCGTTTGTGTTTCTTCCGCCTAATAGGTATTGCTTTCCATCCACGATCAGGTATTTGTCGTGCAGGCGGTAATTGATTTTCCAAGGAGTCATAAGATTGATGGGGTTATACAGCTTGATTTGTACATTCGTATTAGCCGCCAATGCACCGATCAGCCTGTTGCAGCGCAAATACATATCTCCGGAAATTCCGTCAACGAGTATTTTGATATTCACCCCACGCTCGGCAGCCTCATTCAAGGCCGCTATCATATCTTTCCCGCTGTTATCCACCCGAAAATCGAATGTTGACAGAATGATCTCGTTTTCGGCCCTGTCTATCAGTCGAAGACGCCAGATAAGCGCTTCACGGTTATCGTCAATACACAGAACCCGTTCTGTCACACCTGTACCGGCGAACTCGGCTCCTTCGAGCTCTATCGGTTCTTTTTGGAATATCGGCGGGACGATCAGGCTGATCAGTATGTAAAGCACAAACAGAATAGCCAAGGCCTTTATACCCTTAAAGATAACGTTTTTCATCAGCACCTTTCCTTTTATCCAGATTTGCAGAAATTATAATGTCCTTTTCTAAACTGAAACGAAACAAAAGGGAATTTGCTCAGGATCATAGTATTCCCGTTTGGATCTGAGAGAACGAGCATAATAAAAGAACGGCGCAGCCTTTTTTCGGCTGCGCCGTAACCATATCATTTGTTGAAGTGCTCAGTCAGATTTTTGGATGAGGTCGTTTTTCTTTAGCTTCCGCACAGCCAAACGGTGTTCAATATTCTCATGCAGTAATTGTGAGATCACCGCCATCAACGGGATAAAGAAGATGATACCTAAAACGCCAAACATCTTCCCGCCCAAAAGGACGGCGAGCAAGGTCCAAAACGGAGATAGCCCGACACTGCTTCCCACAACATGAGGGTAAATAAATTGGTTTTCAACGAACTGTGCCGCCTGATAGACGATCAGGCATAGGATCACCTTGTTTGGCTCAGCCAGCAAAGTCAGCAACATACCGATTGCACAGGACAAGAACGCTCCAATGTATGGTACAAAGGCAAAAGCTGCGGTCAAAACCGCCGTCAGCCCGGCATAAGGGATCCGGAATATAGAAAACGAAAGGAAAATCAGCGTACCAAGTATCAGCACCTCTACACATTGACCTGAAAGAAATTTGGCATAGGTATCGTGAGACAGCTTTGCGATATGGCAGACCTTATCTGCGACAGATTCTTTGCAATAAGCGTACAGCGCCCGTCTTGTTTGTTTGCCAAGTTCCTGCTTTCCAACCAGAACATAAAACATGATCACGAGCGAAACGGCTGCGTTGACAACAGTAGATATTGTAGAGCCGGCAACACTGACAACGGAGCCTATTACTACGCCTGCTCCGTTCATTGCCTTCTCGGCAATGGTTTTCCAATCCAACTTGTTGAGATATGCGCTGATCTCAGCGGTATCAAAGCCATAATTGCGCAGCACCGCTGCCCAGTCGGGCCACTTTTCTTTAATAAGAGAAATGATACTTTTTACGGAGGCTATGAGCTGAGGAATCGCAATGACACATAGTAGCACGATAATAGCGACTAAAAGCAACAATGTAATAATCAAACTTAAAACATTGATTGTGCGCTCGCTTGCTTTGGGCATAAGGCGAGAAAGACGCTTGCCGATCCCGCGCATCGGAACGCTCAGGATAAACGCCATGAGCAACCCTGCAAATACAGGGGTGAGCAATTCCGCACACACATGTAAAAAGTCCGAAATATAGTTCAAGTTGTTTAATGCTGTGAATAGAGCAACGCCGAAAGCAATCAAGCCAAGCTGTTGCTTAAATTTTTTATCCATATCTATTTCTCCACTGCAGAGGTCTGAGCTGATGCTTCTTTCTTTCCGTAACCCAGCCACCAGCCCAAAGCGCACACAGGCAATGCAGCTATGACATCCACAGCAGAATGTTGTTTCATAAAAACAGTCGAAAGGCTGATGCATACTGCGATGATGCCGAACACGATCTTCCATGCAACATTTTGAAAGCGTTTGCAATCCCACAGGGCAAACATAGCGGCAAACGAGCCGATAACATGGAGAGAAGGACAGACATTCGTGTTGGTGTCAAATGAATAAAACCCCGTTATAAAATCAGTAAGTATATTGGGTTCATCGAAATGCTCCGGTCGTAATTCCTGGCAGGTCGGAAATACGATGTAAATAAGCAATGTGATGCCGTATGTAACGATAACAAAGTGCATCATTCTTCGGAAGGCTCTTGTGTCAAAGAAAAAGGTATAGATAAGTGCTCCGATGAGAAAAACAAACCACAGAAGATACGGGATCAGCGCCCATTCCCAGAATGGGATCAAGTCGTCCAGCGCACAGTGTACAACGTAATAATGTCTTTCCGGCTGAAACCGTTCAAGAAACATAAACATCAATCCGAAAAACGGCCAAAACAGCAGCAACTTAACATGTGAAAACTCCGGCGTATTCATTTTTTTGAAACGAAACTGGCGGTAGTCCACCTCCGGTTTGATTTTTTTCGTGCTTCTTTGCATAACATTCCATCCATTCGTAACGTGCGGCAAAAGCGAGATAAGGGTTTACGGTGCCATCGTCGTTAGTAGCTGCTCCTCATATCGTGGTAAGTTCCGAATTTGCATATTGCGCTGTTGCTTTAAGAGTAATTTTTGTAAGCGAGGCCGGTTGAAACGCTGTACCACAATAAATGGCAAATTGCCGAGCAAAATGTAAACGGCCGTCATGCAAATACCTCCTATACCAGGCCAGAACCATAGCATTGCAAGCCCTGCAATCGATAAGATACCGTGTGTCCACTCTGCAACACAGGTTTCTTGGATCATTCTGGGCAAATCGGAAAGCGTTTGTCGCTTTAGCTTTTTTGCCGGCATGATATTTGTAAAAATACGGCTCATATCCGGCACCTTTGCCTGCCACTGCTTCACACGCAGCGCTTTCCATATTGCTTGTTCATATGAATAGCACCGCCACGGGAAATGATCCGCTTTGAACCAAGACTTTGGTACTAACCGTCCGACTACAAAAAACACAACACCCAAGGCCGCTATGTAAAGCAAGCAACGCAAAAAATGTTTCATAAGTTTGATACCTCTTTGATTTGCATAGCGGCCGTTGGAAATGCTGAATTACTTCTGTGGCTGGCCGCTTATCGCAGCAAGAAGCATTTGGGCACATGCCTCCGTGGACACGCCGGATGTATTCAGCAGAATATCGTAATTGCTCTTATCTGCCCACTCCTTCTGTGTCCAGAAGCGGAAATAGTTTTTCCGATCCCTATCCTTTTTCTGCATCAGATATTTTGCGTCAGTCTCCGAAACATTTTCCGTTCGGATAATGCGTTCCACCCTTTTCTCGGTATCGGATGAATAAATAAATGATTTCAGAACACGAGGGCTTTCCCCGAGGATCACCGTGGAGCATCTGCCAATAAAAACAGCAGGGCCTTTCAGCTCGATGTTTACCATTGTCCGACGAATTCCCTCGAACAGCTCATAGACTGTGTTCTTCCGGTTACGTGCGTAGTCCGAAAAAGCAGCAATGTCATACAGAAAGCTACCTGTACGCTGCTCGTCGTAGGTTTTCAGCAGTTCGATAGATACACCCTGGGCTTCAGCGGCTTTGATCAGCAACTCACCGTCATAGTAAGGTATTCCTGCCAATTCGGCAACACGCATACCGATCTCACGGCCGCCGCTTCCGAATTCTCTTTCGATTGCCAAGGATTTCATGGTTGTCTCTCCCTTCTGATTAAGATGCTTTGTCAAACTGGCTGTTGTATAGGTCAGCATAGAAACCGCCCTGTGCCAGCAGTTCCTCATGCGTGCCCTGTTCGATGATGTCGCCTTCCTTCATCACAAGGATCAGGTCAGCGTTTTTAATGGTAGAAAGCCGATGAGCGATCACGAAGCTGGTTCTGTGCTCTGTCAGCGTATCCATAGCCTTCTGCGTCATCAGCTCCGTCCGTGTATCGACCGAGCTGGTCGCTTCGTCCAGGATCATCATTGGGCTGTTTTTGATCATGGCACGAGCAATGGTAAAGAGCTGCTTTTGCCCTGCGGAAATGACCACATTTTCTCCAAGCACGGTATCAAAGCCATTCGGAAGCGTCTCGATAAAGTGATAGATCCCACACGCACGGCAGGCCTTTTCAAGTTCTTCGTCCGTAACCCCTGTTTTGTTGTAAACGAGATTTTCACGCACGGTTCCGTCAAACAGCCAGGTGTCCTGCAGCACCATGCCAAACAGCTCGTGGATGTTTTCTCGTGTCAAATCGGAGGTAGAAATACCGTCAATGCGGATATCGCCGCCGACCAGATCAAAGAACCGCATCAAAAGGTTGACCATTGTTGTCTTACCGGCACCTGTAGGACCGACGATAGCGACTTTCTGCCCCGGCTTGATGTGAGCAGAAAAATCTTTGATAATGATTTTGTCCGGATTATCCGGATAGCTGAAGCGAACATGGTCGAATTCGACCTCGCCATGCACCTCGGTCAATTTCTCGGTCTTATAGCTTTCATCCGAAAGTTCTTCCTCCTGCAGGAAGTCGAATATCCGATCTCCGGCGGCAGCTGCCGTCTGCATCTGCGTCATACCCTGTGCCAGTGTGCTGAGCGGGGAGGTAAACAAGCGGACAAACATGATAAATGCCGTGATTACGCCAAAGGTGATCTGCCCATCCATAACCAAAGCCGCACCGATCACACAGACCGCTACATAACCGAGATTGCCGATCACATTCATCAGCGGCTGCATAACGCCGGATAGAAACTGACTTTTCCGGTTTGCATCGTAAACCGCACGGTTCATCCCGGCAAAGTTCTTTTTGATCTCGTTGTTGGCACGGGAAATGCGTACAACATCATGGCCGGAGTACATTTCCTCCACATAGCCGTTGAGCTTACCGAGACTCTGCTGACGGGCGACGAAGTATTTTTGAGAACGGGACATGATTACCGCCATTACAACGAATCCAATCAGCGTAATGGCGATCGCTGCAAGCGCCATTCGCCACTCCGTCACAAGCATCATAATCAGGCAGCCTACGAATTGGGCAACTGCACTGATCATCGACGGAAGGCTGTTGGAAAGTGCCTGCTGAAGCGTGCTGACATCATTTGTCACACGGCTCAGAATATCGCCGTGCGAGATTTTCCCAAAGCACTTCATAGGGACCTTATTGATTTTATCGGAAAGATCCCGCCGCATTTTCTTGGACAGATCCAGCGTAACGGTAGCCATGATATATTGCTCAATATATCCGCACACTTCACCGATCAGATAGATCGCCAGCAGGACGCCTCCCACCTTTGCAACGGCAGAAAGGTCAATGCCGGTCATCAGTCCGTCTGAGATCAGATCCGTGATACGACTAAGCTGGTTTGGCCCGATGATCGTCAAGACAGCGCCGATCATGGAAAACACAAACGCAATGATCATTGGCAGCCGCAATTTTGAAGAATAGGTAAACAGTTCTTTCAGAACGCCCTTTATTCCTCGTTTACTTTTTTCGGGCACGCCTGTTCGGCGCCCCATCATTTGATTTCCGTTCATTTACAGAGCACCTCCTTATGCGCCCAGTTCTTCGGCGGACAACTGCGACATGGCAATTTCTCGATAGACAGCACAATTCTTTATCAGTTCCTCATGCGTACCGATCCCAACGGCCTTGCCTTCATCCAGAACGACGATCTTATCGGCGTTGCGGATCGTACCGATTCTCTGGGCAACGATCATGCAGGTAACGCCGCCGAGCTTTTCGGCAAGACCTTTTCGCAGCGCTGCATCGGTTTTGTAGTCCAATGCGGAGAAGGAGTCATCGAAAATCAAAATCTCGGGATTTCTCGCCAACGCACGGGCGATTGCCAAACGCTGCTTCTGTCCGCCGGAAACATTGGATCCGCCCTGTGAAATCGGTGCATCTAATTTGCCGGGCAGTTTTTCGACAAATTCACTTGCCTGGGCAAGTTCCAAGGCTTTCTGTGCGTTTTCGTCGGTAGGAACTGCGGCGCTTTCACCGAACAGCACATTATCCCGGATGTCACCGGCAAACAGAACCGCTTTCTGCGTTACATATCCGATACGGTCGTAAAGGGCGTCGAAGGTGTATTCTTTTATATCCTTTCCGTCGATCAGGACCGTGCCGGAGGTCGTGTCGTAAAAGCGAGCTGCCAGGCTGATGAGCGTTGTTTTACCGCTGCCGGTCGCACCGATAAATGCAATGGTTTCACCTTTATTCACCTTAAAGCTGATGTTTTCCAATACATCCTTATCCGAGGTGGGATAGTGGAAGGAAACATCCTTGAACTCGACTGTGCCCACTTCGGGAGCGTTGTCCGATTTTCCTTCCCGTAAGGTGATTTTTGCATTCAGCACCTCATTGATACGCCCGGCAGAAACCTGGGCCGAAGGGAAGAACATTACAATCATGACCATCATCATAATGGACATGATGACATAGGTTGCATAGGTGCCGAATACCATAATGTCACCGAATGTTGCGATCCTCGCTGCGACATCTGTAAGTGCGACCTTTTCCACGATAGATGCGCCTACCCAATAGACGGTCAATGCCAAAGTATTCATAGCGAACGAGACAGCCGGCATAAGCATCGCAAATCCGTGCTGATTGAACAGCTGCGTTCTCATCAGTTCGTCGTTGGCCTGCTCAAATTTTTCCGCTTGATATTTCTCGGCATTATAAGCGTGCACCACATTGATGCCCGTCAGATTTTCACGGGATACACGGTTGATGTTATCCGTCAATTTCTGCACACGGCGGACACGCGGCACGATCACCGCAATGACGATTGCCATCATGGCAAGCAGCGCCACGACAAAGCCGGCGGTGATAACAGACAGCGTCCAGCTTTTGTTGATGATCTTTATGACCGCCCAAATCGCCATGATCGGAGATTTGATCATAATTTGCAGGCCCATTGCCACAAGCATCTGGATCTGCGTGATGTCATTCGTCGTGCGGTTGATCAGGCTCGGAACAGAAAACTGCTGCATTTCATACTGACCGAAATCCGCCACCTGATTAAACACCTTTTCACGGATTGTATAGCTGAAGCCTGCGGCAGTCTGCGCTGCCAAGTATCCGCAAATTACCGCAAGCAGAGCGCTTGCGAGCGTGCAGCCGAGCATTTCAAGCCCTGTTTGCCAGATGTCACTCATTGCGCTGCCAGGGGTCTTGATAAGTACTGTCAGGTCGCTCATATAGTCCGGCAGGCGCAGATCAAAATAGATCTGACCCAATACCAGAATGGCGCAAAGCCCGGCAGTCAGCCACTCCTTGCGTTTCATTTTCTTTAATAGCTCAAACATATTGGTTTGCTCCCATAATCTTTGTTGTTTATAATACCGTTAAGTTCGATACTTTGCCATCAGTTCCTTAAACAATTCCTGCGTCGAGGGCGGCGTATAGGTAATAGCGTTGGCCCCGGCCACGATTGTCTCATAGATGCTTTCGTTGGTTTTCCCACCGGATGCAACCAGCGGAACATTCGGAAACTCCGAGCGGATTTTTCGTACAACATTCGGAGTCTCTTTTCCGCAGGCGATATTTAAGATCGCAGCGCCATGCTGCAAACGGCTGGCAATGTCCGTGCCCTCATGCGTCACCGTGATAATCACCGGAATATCTACGGCGTTGCTTACAGCCAGAAGATTCAGATCGGAAATCGGTGCATTCAGCACAACTCCCATAGCACCTTGCGACTCCACGTCCTTCGCCAAGGATACCGTCCTTATTCCCTTGGTCGTCCCGCCACCAACGCCGCAGAACACCGGGATATAAGAGGAGCGAATGATTGCATCGCTGATCGCTTGCTGCGGAGTAAAGGGATAGACCGCAAACACGGCATCGGCGTCACAATTCCGAATAATTGCAAGATCGGTGGTAAAGACAAAGCTTTTGATCCTGCGTCCGTTGATGATAATTCCGCTGGCTTGGAAAACCGCCTCCGGGATCTTCAGAATATGCTGCCGCAAACGGCTGCCGATCTGAGGGATCTGCTCCTTTTTCATTTCTTCCATACTGCATCTCCTGTATTACCAGTCGGAGTTTCTGCGAGCAAAAGCCGCAATAATGCTTTCGATGCCGAACAGGATCAGATAGATTGCCACCATATAGCAGATCGCTCTGAGCGTTACAAAGGAAAGCGCCGGACTAAAGATCATCACAAATCCGAGCACAAGCCCGAGAATGTTCAGAATCAGTGAGAAATAGTAATAAAACGGATTTCCAATCAAACGAATCAGGTTTGTCCTTGTCAGCTCGGATATGCAGTGGGCGATAAACCAAATCGGGAGAAGAATCGTCAGTGCCCATTTCCCGACATTGGGATTGGCGATCAGCATCACGCCGCACATAACGCTTAAAATCCCAGAGATCAACGACAGCATCGGACCGAAGCTGATAAAGCGGGAAAGCCGGGCATATACCACGAGATCTTCAATGCCCATCACAATGGCGATCACGCCGTAAATAACGACCGCTCCCGTCAGCATGCTTTCCGGGCGGATAAAGGCAAAGATGCCAAGCAGGATCAGGAGCACGCCGACGATCAATTCGCTCCATCCAAAGCCGTTTTTTCTTTTCATACCGCATTCCCATCCTTTCTGTTCAAAATCGTCATGAATTCGCTGCCCGTAATGGTCTCTTTCTCGTAAAGATAGCTTGCAAGTTCATCCAACTTCTTGCGATTGTCTGCCAGCAGACGGCGAGCCTTTTCATGCTGCTTTTTGACAGTCTCCACGACCTTCTGATCGATTTCTTTTTGTGTATCCGCCGAGCAGGCAAGCGAGGTATCGCCGCCGAGGTACTGGTTGCTGACCGTCTCCATCGCAACCATATCGAATTCATCGGTCATACCGTAGCGGGTAATCATCGCACGGGCAAGTTTGGTTGCTTGCTCGATGTCATTAGAGGCACCGGTTGTAATCTGCCCGAATACGATCTCCTCCGCCGCACGGCCACCGGTCAGCGTGGCAATTTTGTTTTCCAGTTCTTCCTTGGTCATCAGAACCTTATCGTTCTGCTCGACCTGCATGGTGTAGCCCAGTGCGCCGGAGGTTCTGGGGATGATCGTGATCTTCTGCACCGGTGCGGAAGCCGTCTGCAAAGCAGCGACCAGCGCATGGCCAATCTCATGGTAGGCGACGACCTTCTTTTCATCATCGGTCATGATGGCGTTTTTCTTCTGATAGCCGGCGATGACGACCTCAATGCTTTCCTCCAGGTCTGCCTGCTCTACGACTGTGCGCCCACTGCGCACCGCACGGAGGGCAGCTTCGTTGATGATGTTCGCAAGCTCTGCGCCGGAGGTTCCGGAGGCCATACGGGCGATGGTATGGAAGTCCACATTGTCCGCCGTTTTGATCTTCTTCGCATGGACCTTGAGGATGGCTTCACGACCTGCGAGGTCAGGCAGCTCCACGGGAACACGGCGGTCAAAGCGGCCGGGGCGGGTCAGCGCCGGGTCAAGGGACTCCGGGCGGTTGGTCGCCGCCAGAATGATGACGCCGTTGTTGCCTTCAAAGCCGTCCATCTCGGTCAGAAGCTGGTTAAGCGTCTGTTCACGCTCATCGTTGCCGCCTATCTGACCATCGCGCTTTTTACCGATGGCATCGATCTCATCGATAAAGACGATACAGGGCGCTTTTTCCTTGGCCTGCTTGAACAGGTCACGCACTTTTGATGCACCCATACCGACGAACATCTCCACAAATTCCGAGCCGGACATGGAGAAAAACGGAACACCGGCTTCGCCTGCAACAGCCTTAGCCAGCATCGTTTTGCCGGTACCCGGAGGGCCTACAAGCAATACGCCCTTGGGCATAGATGCGCCGACATCGGAATACTTCTTGGGATTATGTAGGTAATCGACGATTTCGGCAAGATTTTCCTTTGCTTCATCCTCACCAGCGACATCGGCAAAACGGATGCCGTCCGTGGACGGAACGTAGACCTTGGCATTGCTTTTTCCCATACCGAACGCCATCGCATTTGGGCCGCCTGCCTGGGACATCATTTTCTTCGCCATATACTGTCCGAGGGCAGCAAAGATCAGGATCGGCAGAATAAATGTCAGGAAAAAGCTGAGCAGCGGAGACATGCCTTTTTCAATATTCCGTGTGAATTTAGCTCCCGATGCATACAGCCGCTCGGTCAGGGTGGGGTCGTTCATTTCGCCGGTCTTGTAGATCTGGGTATTGTCCTTGTCTGTGAATACGATCTCGGAATCGGCAACCTCTACGCTGCCGATATCTTTATCCTCGATCATCTTCATAAAGGTACCGTAATCAACCTCTTTCACTCTGGCATTTGCAAGCAACGGAGAGATGACCATGTTGAAAACCAGAATGACCAACAAAACAATGCCGTAATAATAGATCAGGGGTTTTCTCGGTGACTTAACTTCTTTCATACTTACCCGACTCCTTTTCGTTCATTGTGGTGAGTATACTGTCCATTTCTAAACTGAAACGAAACAAACCGGAGAAAAAACTCCGTTTTGCTTCATTTCGTCAGCCATCGAGACCTATGTTTTTCTTTGCTGTGGACAGCATAAGCTTGATGCGGTTCAGCTGATTGACCTCGCTGGCACCGGGGTCATAATCCACCGCAGCAATATTGCTTTGCGGGTATGCTTTTTTCAGCGCTTTGATCACGCCCTTGCCTACAACATGGTTTGGAAGACACGCAAACGGCTGAATACAAACTACATTCGGCGTGCCATGTGTGATCAGTTCGATCATTTCTCCGGCTAAGAACCACCCCTCACCGTATTGATTGCCCAAAGACAAAAAGGGTTTTGTCATTTCAGCAATCCGGTAAACAGACAATGGGGCCTCAAACCGTTTGCTTTCGTTCAGCGCATCAGTTGCCGGTTTGCGCAGAGCGGCAATCAGCCTTATTGCCGCCTTGGATACGATGACCGAAGATTTTTTGGTGCCGAGGTATTCCGCCTTGTATTGGGAGCCGAAAACACAGTAATTGAAGAAGTCCAGCAGATCCGGAACAACAACCTCGGCACCTTCCCGTTCCAGCAGTTCCACCAAGTGGTTGTTTGCCAGCGGCATATACTTCACAAGGATCTCACCGACAATGCCGACCCTCGGCTTACGGATCGTTTCATCGATGGGGAAGCTGTCAAACGCATTGACGATTCCACGGCATACTTCCTTATAGGTGTACTGCGTTTTTGAATTTATGAGTGAGTCGATGCAAATATCCTGCCACTTTTTATGGAGCGCATCGGCAGAACCGGGTATGACCTCATACGGTCGCACACGGTACAGGCAGCGCATAAAAAGATCTCCGTAGACGATCGTTTTTGCGGCATCCGTGACTAAACCGGCGGACAGGCTGAAACCCTCATTTTTCTCCATCCCGTTGGCGTTCAGGGAAATGACCGGAATATGGGAGTATCCGGCCTTATCCAAGGCGCGGCGAATGAAGGATACATAGTTGCTGGCACGACAGCATCCGCCGGTCTGTGTCATAACGATTGCCAAACGGTCGGTATCATATTTGCCGGAAAGTACGGCATCCATAAATTGTCCGACCACCGTAATAGAAGGATAGCAGGCATCGTTATTGACATATTTGAGTCCCATATTCACAGCACTGCGATTGTCATTGTCCAGAACAACCAGGTTATATCCGTGCTTGCGGAACACGGGCTCCAAAATATCAAAATGGATCGGACTCATTTGCGGCGCAAGAATGGTATACCCCTTTTCCCGCATTTCTTTGGTGAACTCTGTTCGGTGATACGCCACAGGCTTTGCCGTCGCCCTGCTTTGATCCTGCTTTCGCATAGCCATAGCAGAGAGCAAGCTGCGGATTCGGATACGGACAGCGCCGAGATTGGCGACCTCGTCGATCTTCAAAAGCGTATACAGCTTGCCGGAAGCCTCCAGAATCTCGCTTACCTGATCTGTCGTTACGGCATCAAGTCCGCATCCGAAAGAATTGAGCTGAATCATCTCCAATTTATCATGTTGGCAGACAAATTCCGCTGCATTGTACAGCCGGGAATGATATACCCACTGATCCACAACACGCAAGGGCCGGGACGGCTCAAAATCGATGGGAAGACTATCCTCAGTAAAAACCGTCAGACCGTAGGAGGCAATCAGTTCCGGGATCCCGTGGTTGATTTCGGGGTCGATATGATACGGCCGCCCCGCCAGCACGATTCCGCACTCGCCGTTATGCTTCATCTGATTGAGCAGGCGCTTGCCTTCCGTACGAATATCTGCCTTGACCCGCTGCTGTTCTGCCCATGCCGCTTTTACTGCCGCATGCACCTCCGGTGCGGGAATATTCCATTCCTCACGGCAGAGCTTTACCATGCGGTCAGCAACCGTCTTTTCATCGGTAAACGCCATAAATGGGCGTATGTAGCGCACGGCTCCATTGGTAACGGCTTCCACATTGTTTTTGATGTTTTCAGGATATGAAACAACAATGGGGCAATTAAAATGGTTCTGTGCTCCCAGCGTTTCCTGGTGTTCGTAGAATACGCAGGGGTGAAAGATCGTTTTGATGCCTTGGTTGATGAGCCACTGTACATGGCCGTGCGCCAGCTTTGCGGGGTAACATTCCGATTCGGATGGGATTGACTCCATCCCAAGCTCGTAGATCTTTCGGCTTGAAAAGGGGGATAAGATGACCCGGAAATGCAGCTGTTTGAAAAAGGTTGCCCAAAACGGGTAGTTTTCATATAGGTTCAGCACCCGGGGAATACCAATCGTCCCCCGTGCGGCAGCTGACTCTGCAAGCGGCTCATAGCCAAATATGCATCGGCGCTTGAATTCAACCATATTGGGTGCAGCTTTTTTCCGCTCGGCATTGCCGACCATCTTTTCACAGCGATTTCCTGTGATGTGGCGGCGCTCTCCGTCAAAAACATTTACCGTCAGCATACAATGGTTGGCACAGCCGCCGCAGCGTCTTGTGAAAGAGGAATAGGTCAGCGCCTCGATCTGCTCCAGTGAAAGCATCTTAGTCGGTGTCGGTGCTCCGGTGTAATTGCGTCTGGCGATCAATGCGGCACCGAAAGCACCCATCACGCCGGAAATATCCGGGCAAATCACTTCTGCACCGGCAATTTCTTCAAACGCCCGCAAGACAGCCTTGTTATGAAAAGTACCGCCCTGCACGACGATATGGCTGCCAAGCTCCTCCGCCGAGGACAGCTTGATGACCTTATACAAAGCGTTTTTGATCACGGAATAGGCAAGGCCGGCGGAAATATCCGAAACCGAGGCACCTTCTTTTTGTGCCTGCTTGACATTGGAATTCATGAAAACCGTGCACCGGGTACCGAGGTCAACCGGGTGTTCGGCAAATAGTGCGGTTTGTGCGAACTCTTCTGCAGTATATCCTAAAGAGTTTGCAAAGTTTTCAATAAAGGAACCGCAGCCAGAGGAGCAGGCTTCGTTAAGCATGATACTGTCCACAGCACCGTTTTTCAGACGGATACATTTCATATCCTGACCGCCAATGTCCAGCACACAGTCCACTTTTGGATCGAAGAAAGAAGCGGCCGTACAGTGAGCAATCGTTTCCACTTCTCCGTCATCCAGAGAAAAGGCAGCCTGCAGCAGTGCCTCTCCGTAGCCGGTAGAGCACGCCCGGACGATTTTCGCATTCCCCGGCATTAGCGTTTGCAGTTCGTGGATACCCTTTTTTGCCGCCTCGATTGGGTTGCCGTTGTTGTTCGTGTAGTAAGAATACAGCAGTTCACCGTTTTCCCCTATCAGCGCCATCTTGGTTGTCGTAGAACCAGCGTCGATTCCCAGATAGCAGTTCCCTCGATAGGCGGAAAGCTCACCACGGGCAACGGAAGCCCGAGCGTGTCTGCAGCAGAACTGCTCATATTCTGCGTGACTTTCAAATAGAGCCGGAAGCCGGGGCATTTCAAAAGAGATCGAGACGCCGTTTTTCAGACGCTCGATCAGGGTGTCGATTGGGACAGTGTCTTTTTCCGTGCTTTCCATTGCAGCGCCCATGGCGGCAAACAGATGGGAGTGATCCGGATCAACAGTCGTTTCCGCTGTCAAACCCAGAGTCCGTACAAATGCCTTTTTCAGTTCCGGCAGAAAATGCAGCGGACCTCCGAGAAATGCCACGCATCCCCGGATCGGCTTTCCGCAGGCAAGACCGGAGATCGTCTGGTTCACGACTGCCTGAAAAATAGATGCTGCAAGGTCCGCTTTGGTTGCCCCTTCATTGATCAAGGGCTGAATATCTGTTTTCGCAAATACGCCGCAGCGTGCTGCGATCGGGTAGATCTGCTTGTACTGCTCAGCCTCTCTATTCAGTCCGGCGGCATCCGTTTGCAGCAGCGATGCCATTTGATCGATGAAAGAGCCGGTTCCGCCGGCGCAGACACCGTTCATTCGCTCCTCTAATCCGCCGGTAAAGTATATGATCTTAGCATCCTCGCCGCCAAGTTCAATCGCCACATCCGTCTGCGGCGCACATTTTTTCAGGGCTGTAGCGACGGCAACGACCTCCTGGACAAAGGAAATATCCAACGCTTTCCCCAGATTGATCGCACCGGAGCCGGTAATGCAAACCTGCAGTTCACATTCCCCAACAGATTTCTTGGCTTCTTCCAACAAAGTGGATAGGGTTTCCTGCGTGTGGGCCTGATGCCGTCTGTATTCTCCGTAAAGGATCTCATCGGCGTCATCAAGTACCACAAGCTTTACGGTCGTGGAGCCGATGTCGATCCCGGCACGGTATTTTTTCATAGATGATTCCTCCTGCGCTTATAAAAAGAAGCCGCCTGCGTATGTGCAGAAAAGATAAGTAAACGGAACGGCAAATAAATGACTGTCAAACCTGTCCAGTATACCGCCGTGTCCCGGCAGCAGATTGCCATAGTCTTTGATGCCGCAAATACGTTTGATCACTGACATAGACAGATCACCGAACTGGCCGACAACGGAGGTCATAAGCGCCCAAAGTGCCAGCGTTCCGTAATTTACTTCAATCTTTACAAATTTCTCAACAACGATCCCGCCAAGCAGTGCCAATAGCACCCCGAACAATAGGCCGCCAAGGGAGCCTTCTATGGTCTTATTTGGGCTTACCTTCGGCATTAGCTTATGCCGTCCCAAACCTCGCCCGATCAGATAGGCGGCGACATCCGTGACAAAGCACAATGTGACAGCAAAAATCAGATAATACAGTCCGCTATTCAGGCTTCTCAGCTCCGGAATGGCTTTAAAGAGCACAATGATCAGGAGCACAATGAAAAATGCCTTGACGGGAGAGTCCAAGCTGCAATGTTTTTGCCGTATCATCAGCCAAATGGATGCTACAGTTGCAAAAATAAATGCCACCGTCAGTACGATCTCGGAACGGGGAATGTGTACGAAAGCAGCCAAAACGGCAATGAGCATAGAAACAGTAAACATCACTTCATTTTCGATTGTGCCGGTTGCGCGGTATATTTCATACACCGAAAAGGCGCAAAGGATGGCGGTAGCCACCAAAATGACCGCCGGTATGTAAGAATAGAATAGGATTAAGTAAACGGCGGCTGTTATAAACGCACCGGTTATCGTTCGCTTGAGTATGGTTGTGACCCCTCGTAATAAAACTACTGTATTATTTATCTTTTATACTATCGAGCAACATATTCCGTATTTCTGCGCCGATCGTATGTGTGGTTCCGTTTTCCACATCGCTTGCAGGAATCACCTGCACGATGTCCAAATATACATCGGAATGCCGGCGTAGGACATTCTTATGGATCTGTTCCGTTCCCCTGATGGACATAACGACAATCGGTGTGCCGGCCTTTTTGGCAATGTGGAAAACACCGTCGTGAAACGGGAGCAATTCTCCGGTTTTGCTTCGGGTGCCCTCCGGATATACACCGATAGAGACCTCGCCGCTCTGAAGCAGATCAGAAGCTTTATTGATCGTCCTCAATGCCTTTCGCGGGTTCTCCCGGTCGATCGGCATAAAGCAGCATTTCCGAATAATTCGTCCGAAAAACGGAATCTTAAAATTCTCGCCTTTTGAGATAAACGCAATATCCCACGGTTTCAGCACAAGCCACTCAATGATCGGGTCAAAATTGGAGCGATGGTTTCCGACAAACATCAGCTTTTGATTCTTAGGTATCTTCTCCAGTCCGCTTGTATATACTCTGATTCGCAGCACCTTCAAAGCAGCGGCAGAAGCGCTGTAAGCAGTGTGCGGTAAAAACGGCTGTTTTTCTCATATTCTTTTTTCGGATCGACGCATAGGCTGCAAATTGCAAGGAAGCAAATATAGAGCAGCAGGACGGCGAGAATGCCAAGCAGTATGTAAACAACAACCATTTTATCCCTCCTTGGATCTGTGGTTTGCTGATTCAGTTCGTGCGGAACAGATTCAGGTAAAACCGTATGTACAGCGTAAGGGACATAAGCATAACGCAAATGCAAATTCCGATCAGAACATTTGCCACCGTTTCCGATATACTCGGGAACAAGATAAGGCACGTCATAACCAGATACAGAACCACGGTGTTGAGCTTGCCATACCATTTTGCGCTGTTAACAACATCTTTCTTTTGAATTGCCATATACCCGAGCACGGCCATAATGATCTCCTTGACCACAAAGAGAACAATCAATCCGCGCATCCAGCGATATTTCACCGTCAAGCAGAGGATCACCGTAGCCTGCGTCAGCTTGTCTGCCACGGGATCCAAAATCTTTCCGAGGTCTGACACCATATTGAATTTGCGGGCGATGAATCCGTCAATAATATCCGTTGCACCGGAGATTAAAATCACAGCCACTGCAGCAGAATATTCCTGCTTTCCTATATATAGCCACACGATCAGCGGAATCAGCGCCAAGCGTATCACACTTAATAAATTCGGTATCGTCAATACCTGATCTTTTCTGAATATCCTATGCATATGTAATATCTCCCATCGGCCTGTCGCCATTATAATATCGTTTATCTTCGCATTTATACAGCTGCCATTTCACTGTCCTGTTTTGCTTTCTCTGCCGGTGAAACGCATGACCGAACCGTATATTCCATGACTTCCGGTACAACTTCGCCGTCGATCTGAAGCGGTGCCGGCTCATTATATTTCACTTGAATGGTCTTTCCTTCCAGAATCGTCATCTGATTCGTATACTTCAGATGCTTGCCGCTGAAAATCGACGGAAAGATCATTAGTCCACGCAGTTTGCCGACATCGTGGAATATCAGAATGGATACCTTTCCGTCTTCACGTAATCTGTACTGCTCCGGCGTCGGCATCATACCCCCGCCATAGAACCTGCCGTTCATGACAGAGGCAAGCCACACTTTTTTATATTGATAGCGTTTGCCGTCAACAACGACGGTCACATTCTTGGGCTTATAGTGAAACAGCAACCCGGTGATGGCGATCTTCGTATAATTTACCGGCTTGGGCTTTTTCCTCTTCTTGTTTTCCTCTTGGAGCTTTTCTCCAACCTCACAGCAATAACCGTCAATGCCGAAACCGACATTGTTCAGGAACAATTCAGACTTTCCTTTAACGCTTACACGAGGTAGCCGTTCAAAATATGGGTTGAGGCAAACCGTTGGATCCGAAAACGGTTTTTGCCCGACATCCCTCGCAAAATCGTTGCCGGTTCCCGTGGGGTAGTAGTAGAGCTTATTGGGAATGTTCATTCCGTTAACATCGTTGACAAAACGATTCAGGGTGCCGTCTCCGCCGCATAAGATCACAGTGTCATTCGGGTCTAATCCGTTAAAAAAAGTCTTATAACTGATGATGCGGCAAATATTGATCGCCACAGCCCCTTCATTGGCATCCTGCAAGGCTTTTACGGCTTTCTCGGTCTCCGGACCGCCTGCACAGGGATTATAAAGAATATATTTTTCAGACATAAGTTCATTACCTCCTCGAAGCATCGTCCCTGTTCTGTAAATTTATCAGTGCGTGCTTAATGTAAACTTTGATTCTGTTCCGGCTTTCAAGCGCCTGAAGTTTTCCTTATGCCGCAGCGCCACAAAAATAACGATTGCAGCGTCTATCAAAATTACGGATACAGGTGCTTTGAACAGCAGCAGAAGCAATGGGCTGCAGAGCGTCGCAGCAACAGTAGCAAGCGACATATATTTTGTGGTAAGCAGCAGTACAACCATCATTCCGGTCACGATCAGACCGACCCGCCAGTCTGTTACCCAAATCGTTGAAAGACTGACGAGAAATCCTTTGCCGCCTTTGAAGCCGTACCAGATCGGATAGGCATGTCCAAGAACAGCAAAAAGGCCTGTATAGACAGCCCCTAACTGATAAAGCCCCAGATATTTTTCAAACAGCTTTTGAATTCTTCAACGGAAACCTGCGCTGTCGTGATACGCTTTCCGCCACGGATCGTCTCGTAAAGTCTGTGTGCTTCTGCGGGTGTCCATGTGAGAAGCGCCGGAGACTCTTTGCCATCCTCGATCGTGGACATTCTGGCGTAGTCGATGTCGTATTTTTCGAGTTGCTCTGCGCTCAGGTCTGCGCAGGAATCGGTGATGATCTTAACTTTTCTCATGGTAAAAACTCCTTTTTATGTAATGAATCTTTGAAATGCTGCTTGCCGGTTAGAAAGAATCAAGCTTTTCCCGGATAAACCTCACTGCGTTTTCCGCATCCGTTTCATCGGGATGCCCCTCGGACAATTTTGCCTCGGAGATCATTTTTTTGATGGCAGGATCGTCCGGTTGCTGTGCGAACTGTCTTTGGATTTTGCTCAGCACCTCCTCCGCTATCTGACCTCGACACAGCAAAATGCCGCAATAGTCGCATTCGTCCGGCAGAAAAGGTTCGATCTTGCGCTCGATAAGCCGCTTGTATTCCTCACTTGGCTCTATGCCGCAGGTCACAAACAGGAATATCTTCTTTCCGGCCAGCCGGTCCAATGCGTCCATGACTTTTAGCGGGACTGTACCGTTGTTTATGCCGAATCCTACTAAATACACATCGGCCGCAAGGGTAACTTCTTCCTCTTGCAGGTTCGTCAAAAAAGCTTGATTTTCCGGAAGACGCTTTGCAATGCCGTATGCCAGCTTTTCTGTATTGCCTGATAAACTGTAATAGGCTATTTCATAGTTCAAGTCTGTCACTCCCTTAAAAACCGTTATTTCGACATTTTCTGCGGAGAGTGTAGCAAGCAATTCTAAACTGAAACGAAACTGCCCGGATTTTCAAAAGTTTCGTTTCAGTTTAGAATTTGAATATACGATAATGGTACTATGAAACACGGAAAGGGAAAAATCTCTATCGACCTCATCGAGGACGATCTGGTGTTCATCACCAACGGCTGCTGCACCGATACCTCCTGCTATGGCGACCAGACTCATGCACCCGATCTGTCCGGCATTGAAAACGGCAAGGGCGATTCCTGGGATATGTGGAAAGCTATCGCTGCTCAGGCCGAGCACGGCGAGTACGGCAACCCGGACAAATTCTGCTCCGATGTGGATGCCACCAACTGGATGAGCGCTACCGTCGCCACTTCCAATGAAGAGATCATTCAGCACATTATGAATGTTTGCAAGCGTGACCCGCGCTCCGGCAAGGTAACCACCGGCGGCATTGTCACCGTCAAGGACAGCACCGACAACTGGTATCTCTCCTGGACCATTAACCGCCAGCCGCAGTTCAAGTCCCAAGATAAGAACATGGTGCTTGTGTGGTTGTATTCTCTGAACACCAATAAGGAAGGCAACTATGTAAAGAAGGCCATGCGGGACTGCACTGGCGAGGAGGTCTGCCGTGAGTGGCTGTACCACATCGGCATGCCGACCGAAAAGATCGATGCGCTGGCACACGATGCCTGCAACACCACCACCTGCTTTATGCCGTATATCAATTCCTTCTTCCAGCCTCGTAAGGAGTCTGACCGTCCGAAGGTCGTGCCCGATGGCGCTGTGAACTTCGCCTTCATCGGTCAATTTGCCGAGACGCCCCGTGACACCATCTTCACCACCGAGTATTCCATGCGTACCGGTATGGAGTCGGTCTACACGCTGCTTGACATCGACCGCGGCGTGCCGGAGGTCTGGGGCAGCAAGTACGATGTGCGTGAGATCCTGCGTGCCTGCTACTACGCCATCGACAAGAAGCCGATCAGTGAGGCACCGCTGTCCTTCAAGGAGAAGGAAATGCTCAAGGTGGTCCTGAAAAAGGTTAAGGGCACAGATATCGAGATCCTGCTGAGAGAAAGCGGACTCATCGAGTAAAAAATACAGAACCAATGGGCGGCTGCCGATGCACAAAAAGCGTCGGCAGCCGCTTTTTTCATTATGCGAGGAACATTTCAGCCGGCATTGACACGTCGGGCGTGATACTGTAAAATATATATAGTTCGCAGAAACGAATACAAGCGGAGGAAATGTATGGATTATATCTCTGTAAAGGAAGCTGCCGAGCAGTGGCAGGTTTCGCAGCGCTGGGTGCAAAAGCTCTGTAAGGAAAACCGGATAGACGGGGTGCTGCGTTTCGGACATTCTTATATGATTCCGAAGGATTTGAAAAGGCCTGTCGATCTTAGATACAGCATCAACAAACCTGCGAAAAAGGAATAAGTTTATTTTCAGTTGATTTTGCAGCATTATTCTATGGGAGATAATTTAGCCGAGGAGGATATTTATGTTTCACATTCTCGTTGTAGATGACGATAAGCATACCAGGAAGCTGCTCCGTGCCGTGTTGGAAAATGCCCATTACACCGTAACAACGGCAACCAACGGAGAAGAAGCGCTGGAGGCTCTGGACAAAGAGCATATTGATCTGGTTGTACTGGACATTATGATGCCGAAAATGGACGGATATGAATTTACACGGTTTGTTCGGGAAACAGATAATGCGCTGCCTAGCGTAGCTCAGCACTTGGTTTTCAGGACATATAACACAGTTAAAATATTCATC
>ERZ857998.657-NODE-657-length-45831-cov-11.647042_pt1 | contig 45831 bp, 41 predicted proteins | sample MGYA00519954_ERZ857998 | MGnify/ENA primary metagenome ERZ857998 (study PRJEB31778, sample SAMEA3449424) | human gut metagenome | biome: human gut; feature: human-associated habitat; material: faeces | place: United Kingdom | collected 2010/2012 ...
AGATTTTGATCCGAGGCATTTCCGAAATAGAGCCAGCCTGCACCGATTAGGAGCAAAATCAGAGCAAAAGCCAGAACTAGAATCAGCACCTTTTTGTTCTTTTTCATTTTCTTTTCCCTCCCCTTTCTTTGTTGGTAGTTATGTGGTTTGTAGCGTCAGCGTACTTTCTTTAACCGCATCGTGAGCAGATGCAGCCCGGTACTGACCGTAAGAATTTCTCCGGCATATGGATAGACAATTACCGCGTCACTGCTGATGCCAAAGATACAACACTTCAGAACAAGCAGCAGTCCAAAGGCAGTAATAGAATAAATCATCTCACAGTCCTCCTTCAAAGAACGTGTTAACTGACAGCGGCCATGAACTTATAAAGAATTGTCATGGTTGCTCTTTGTGAATTTCGGATACATGTACCTGCTGCCTCCAGCATTTGATCCAGAAGACGCTTTATTATGCCAAAGTAAAACAAACGCCCTTTACTCAAAAGCTGCCTATTCCAGCCGCAAGAGATAGTAAGAATATATGTCGTCTTTCAGGTACGCGCAGATTACTTGATTGTCGAAGATGGGTCGAAAGACAACAGGCATATTCGCGAAGCCAAAAACACCGTTTATCTTTTCCAGCCGGCCTGCATCACCATCAATTCTATAAATATTGAAGTGCATGTCCACACATAAGGCATCATTCTTGGTTCCTCCGCACATCCTATATAGTTCTCCCTGTGTGGAGAAATTCTCCTTTTCATCGGCTTTGAAATCATAGCGTAAAATGTGGCATTTACCGGTTTCTTCCCAATCCCTCAGCCCACACAATATATAATCCTTCGTAAGCGCATAGGAGTTAATCTTTCCATCCATTCTAACCTGAGATACGATTCCTGCTTCATTAGCAACAACCAGTTCTGCATACTTGCTGTCGCCTCTCACTGCAAAACAGATTTCGTCGTAATTTGTGGCTATTGTAGTATTCATGAGCCAATTCGTATCTTTTTTTACAACCGTTTTCACTTCCAGATCCGACATGGTGTTCATACCGGAAGTCCCTTCTTTATCGTTTATCCACAGAGATACCGGCACCTCGTTTAACAGTGTCAAAGAGGGAAGCAGAAGAAAATCTTTACAAGTCCCACTGAATAGGTTTTTCTCACCGTTCTCTGTCAAATAGAGAACTTCCCACTCAAACACATCCTCATGGTTTGTATATTTGACATAGATTAGACCATCCTTATACGGTATTGCGCTGTATGACAACGCTTCCATATCGACAGGAAAAAGTTTCTTGATTTTTTCCTGTTTTAAATCATACAATACATAGGCTCGCGTTTCAAACCCACCGTTAAACTTAAACAGATCCTTCTCATTTACCTGTCCCTCCACTGCGAGAAGCATCTGCGCATCATCAGAATAAACGCAAAAGCTGGTCCACCCATCCCGAAAAAGGATGCCGGTATCCAATTCTTTCTCTCTCGGTGCTTCCGTTCCACACCCTGCCAAAAGAACTGTGAACAAAATAATAAATGTCAATAGGCTTCTTTTCTTCTTCATGATAACACTATTCTCCTCTTACAATCCTTACTTCCCGCGTAGGTGTAACAAGACGCTAACAGTTTTTACTTCTTCTTCAAAAGCTTCGCGAAAAAGTCAGGTACACTCTTCCATGATTTGTCTTTCCGCGCTATCGTGCTTGTGCCGCCCCGCAGTGGGTTGATTGCCGGAAGCGGGGGTTTTCCCTTCAATGCACGTTCCTCATTCATTTCCTGCAGCAGACTTTTACTCGTATAGATTTTGTCTTGATCAAAGCTACTCATGTTTGGACTCCTTTCAGCTGCTTGCTTTTCTTTATCTTTTTTGCCGAAACGGGTGCGAAGAAAATCCCACACAGAAAAGATAATCAGAAGGACCGTACAGATAATGATGATTTCTATTTTCCCTATAAAATGATTATGCAGCAAGCAAATCTCCCCCCTTTTTCAATTGTTTACTGCTCTCTATCTATATAAAATATACCCCTAAAAAACGTTATCCTTGACATGAAAACAAAAACTTTTTACGGCTATGCCTTGCTGCTTTCCACTTTTACCATGTCTTCTAAAAATTCGATCTCGCAATTTCCTATAATTTGAAATAGCGATACGCCGTCAGACCACATTAGCGCGCTGCTTTCTTCCTTTTGATAGGAATATCCCTCGCAGCCGTTCACAAGAATCTTTTGCACATCTGCATCTTCATTGTCCATTTTGACTCCTGTGGCACTCACATTTGCGTTTTGGGAGTAATGTATGACCGTACCGTCTTGCCCTAAGTATTTTATTTTGTAGTTTGTTTCACCATACTTGATTTCACTTTCGATATGGTAGCCTGCGGGTGTCTTTGGTTTCACAAATTGAAATTCAGCAGCAATTTGATTCGGATCCTCGACATCAAATGTGATATCCAAAGTTCCATCTTTTGCGTTGGCGATTTCATTCCATTTTACATACAGCTTCTGTCCTGCAATGGCGCCTGCGGTCATTGCAAAAAGTAGTGCTGCAATTAAAAATACCGCCGTCACCAGCCGCAGTCTGCATCTGCCGAAGCTAACATAGTCACCATTTGCCATCCGGCAGACTTTTTTCATCTTTTTTTCAAAAGCATCAGAAAACGGATATTCATACTCCAATTCCTTTGGCACAGGATATTTTGCATATTCCAGTTCCATTGCGTAGCATAAAGCTGTTTTCAGTTCTTTGTCAAAATCCCGCCGCATTATTTTCACCTCCATGCTCTTACTATTCTTCTAACTCTTTCTTTAAGATTGCGCGTGCACGGGAAGTTCGCTTCCACACAGCGCCAACAGAGATTCCCAAAAGGTTTGCGGTTTCTTTAGCGTTAAATCCATATACCGTCTGCAGATACAGTACACTTCGCGCACTTTCTGGAAGACTTAGGATCTGCCTGATCAATTCTGCTTCGCCAACAAAAGAATCGGGTAAGCATCCTGGGGTATAGCTGTTTTCAAAAAGGCTTATTTCCTCTTCTGTCGCTGTCGAAAACTTTTCTTCGCGTTCCAACAGATTTAGGCAAACTCGACGCGTTATTAAAATAAAAAAATTCTTTGTGCTGGTCGTTTTTATGTTTCCAACTTTATGAAAGTTTTTTGCGATCCGCAAAAACGCTTCCTGCACCGCGTCTTCGGCGCGATGTTCGTCCTGCAAAATTTTTTTTGCAATGTAGTGCAACAGTCCTTTATATTCGTAGTAGGCTTCTTCAAATCGAATCAAATCCCATTCTTCATCAATCAACGCAAGATATAATTGCAACATATTTTTCTCCCGCATAAACGCACGTTTTCGGTTTGCGCCTGCTTTTGACACATCAAGCCGCACCTTCTTAACTATATAAACCCCAAAGCTTCCCGTTCCCAGACATCAAATTTCGTTATTTTTTCAAAAACTTTTGAAAAGCTTAAATAAAGCAGAAAAAATCTCCAAACATGCATTTGTACTTCTTCGTTAACGCCAGCCATATGTTTGCTCACATTATACAGGACATTTGGACTTTCTGCTACAACTTTTCCTTTCCCTTGTTGTAGACGTTATCTACAATGCCGGACTGAATGATGATCCGATCCTTCTCCTCAAGGTCCAGCGCGTCTTCGTAGGCTTCACCGACAAATTTTGCTCACCAGGCGGCATATCTTGGCTTGTCGTCTTGATCTCTTCCCTCGTAGGTGCGGATATCGGCAATCAAACAAAATATTTTTCTTTGCGATTTTGAAAAGATCTTCTTTTGCTGCTCCGAAACCATGCAGCATGTCAGACGAAGTCCCTGCATCTGTGCACGTTTTCATTAGAAACTAAGCAGAACGCCTCACAGCATCCGGCTCTGTTTTTAACATCGAGATTGTCTTGCTATTGTGCCAGTTCTCCATTATAATCACATTATCAGACGTATAAACTGGAATTTGTGGAGGAAATCCGGATGAAAGAAAAAACTCATCATACTCGTTGCGGAACGATTCACTATTGGGCAAGCGTGTCAAACCAGGATGCAATTACTCTTGTTTTTCTGCCGGGATTGACTGCGGATCATAGATTGTTTGATAAGCAAATTCAGTATTTTGAGAACAAATATAATGTTATAGTATGGGATGCACCGGCGCACGCTTCCTCATGGCCGTTTCGGTTTGATTTTGATTTGTTCGATGAGGCAAAATGGCTGAACGATATATTGAACCAAGAAGGAATCGCAAGACCTGTTATTATCGGACAGTCCATGGGTGGATATGTGGGACAGGCTTATGCGCAGTTCTACCCAAACAGAATGACAGGGTTTGTTTCCATTGACTCTGCACCACTGCAGCGAAGCTATATGACGGCGGTTGAAATCTGGCTTTTGAAGCGGATGGAACCGGTATATGCGCATTATCCGTGGAAACGGATCCTGAAATCGGGGTCGGAGGGCGTTGCCGTATCTGATTATGGTAGAAACCTCATGCGTGAAATGATGCTGACTTATGATGGAAACCAGAAACGCTACGCACAAATTGCCGGACATGGTTATCGTATTTTGGCAGCGGCCATAGAAAAGGATCTGCCGTATGAAATTAAGTGTCCTGCTTTATTGATATGCGGTACACAAGATCACGCCGGTTCGTGTATCCGGTACAACAAAGCATGGCATCGCAATACGAAAATTCCTTTGATATGGATTGAAGGAGCCGGACATAATTCCAATACAGACAAACCTGAACAGATCAATCGTTTGATAGAAGAATTTGTTGCAAATATTTTATCACAGACAACTCCCGGTTTGCCCGGCTAAACACAAAACCCGAATACCAAAAAACAGACCGCCCGCTTTCCGCACTATGCAAAAAGTTGACGGTCTTTTTTCGGTTCGTCTAATTCATACGCTCTACCGTTCCCATGAAGAGCGGAATGCCGGTTTCCTCCTCGATGATCGCGTAAAAAAACGGACGATCGAGGATCACGCGTTTCATTTCGCTCGGCGCTGCGCTGCCGCATTCATCGACGACAGCTGTGACCGCGGCGGCTTTGGTACCCTCGGTATCTGTTTCAATAAAAGCCTTGTGCAGAATCTTGGAGACAAAAAGATTTCCCTCCGGTGTAGTCGCCGTTCTATGCAAATCCGCGCGGTCTGCGTCAAAAAGGTCTCGGATACCCATGGTCCGCAGCACTTCCGAAAGCTCCGCGCCGCTCTCCGTCTTGAACTTCGGCAATCCCGTTTCCACCGGCGTTTCCTTTTCTACCTTCCACGCGCGCGCGAACGTATCCTTGCTCAGCCCCTTCACAAAGTCTGCCATCGACAGGCCCTCGTGCGGCAGCAACGCCACAAAGCTGTAACCATCCGCATAAGGTTTGACAAATCCTGTCGCCAAATCGTTCTCAAGGTAGGTGTATTCCGTACCGTACATCATCTCCGCCGTCTGCACACTGCCGTCTGCCGCGGTAAAATCAGCGTCACCTACCTGATAATCCTTGTAAGGCGACTGCCACTTGCCGTCAAAGGTCAAGGCGTTGATCAGATACAGCATGGTCTGCGGAGAAATCGGCTCGTTCAGGATTTTTTCGATCCGTCCTTTGGTGTTTGTCTTGCACCACTGATTGATATCCTTCACCGTCTTTTTGTCAAAATCCGCGCTGAAAACCTCTGCCTCGAACAGCTGCTGCATGGCTGCCAAAAAGCTTTCCTGTACCTGCAGGTTCGGGTCGTCGCGCAGCCAGACAGAATTTGCTGTATTGACCTGCGTCCCCTCCCCTTTGGCGTTCAAAATCTGCTGAAAGGCTTCGCGGGCATAAAACACTTCACTTCCGACAGCCTCCTGAATCTGTGCCGCCGTTTCGCCGTCCGCGCCCTCCTCTGCCATCAGCAGCGCGGTCAGCACCGAAGCCGGAGAGAGGACAAACCCACTGCCGCTTTGCGCTGCGTCAGCCTTGTCTTGGTTATCGCGGTCCGCGCCGCTTTGCTGCGCGTAAGCCTGCTGAAACAGTTGTACAGAAAATTTCTGTACGCAATCCTCCCAGCCGACCGGACACCCCAGTACCCGCTCTTTATAGGCATTCTCGTCTCCCATGGCGGCAGCTTTCAATTTCACTGTGTCGGACGACAGCTTTCCGCTGTCAGCCGCGCCGCAGGCCGCCAGTGAAAACACCAGCACCGCCGCCATCCCCAGCGCCGTCAGCTTCTTCGCTATCATCACTTTGCGGATAATCTTTTTGGCGTTTTTCTTTTCTGATCTTCTGCTTTCCATTTTGGTCCCCCTCTCAAAAATCCCTTCTTCCTATCTTCATGCCTGCGGGTCCATGCTTCCGCACGAATCTTTGAGCCATCGGTAAACCACATGCCTCTCGCAAGGTTTGCACCCGCAGGTCTGGCTGTTTCGCTTTGATTGCTTCTCCTACTCCGCGCTTACCATCGTGCCCAGGAATACCGGGGTTCCGGTATAGCTGTCAACAATGGCATAGAGGAACGGACGATCCAGCCGCACCGTATATTCGCGCACCGGTTCCGGGTTCAGGGCAGTTGCTTTCACCATTACCCCTGTTACAGCCGCCGCGCGCGTGCCCTCACGATTGACATCGATATAGGTCTTGTGCAGAATTTCGTCCACATACAGATTCTGTCCGCTGCAGTCTCCCATGCCGGAGAGGTCTGCCGCCGACGCGTCGAATAGGTTCTTAATCCCCATCTTCCGGAAGATCTGCACCAGCGCGTCCGTCTTGTACTCCGATTTGAATGCAGGCAGGACCGCGTGCACGATGGCATCCTGTCCGGAATTGACAAACGCCGCGAAGCGCTCGCCGTCTAGCTTTTTCATATACTCTGCCACCGAAACGCCCTTGTTCGGCAGGATCGCGACAAATTGATAACCGGAAGCGTACGGCTTGATGAAACCGGTCGCCATGTCGTCCTGACAATAAAGAGCTTCCTTTGAATACATGAGGTCGGTTTTCGTTTTCTTGCCGTTTTGATCGGTAAAATATTCTTTTTTGACCTGATTCTTTTTGTACTGCGCGCTCCACTGATCCTCGAAGGCAACCGCGTTGAGCAGGACCATCTGCTGTGCCGGAGAAAGCTCCTCCACGATTCGGTCGATCATGCCGTAGGTATTTTTGCTGCACCAGCTGTTGATTTCCTTGACGGTCTGCTGCGAAAAGTCACCGCCCTTGACCTGCGCCTGCAGCATCTCCCGCAAAGTCTTTTGATAATCCGGATTTAAGGTAAGTGCGCCGCGATTGTTGTACCATACGGCGTTGGCGATGTTCATGCGGCTCCTGGTATCTGCGTCCTCCTGCGGCTGCACCGCCGACCAAGCGCGGATCCATTGGTTCAGCTCGCTCATGCGCATGCCGAAAGTTTTTTCCATCTGCTTTTTGGTGTCGCCCGCCGCGCCGTTTTCAACCATCGCCATCGCCAACAGAATCGAAGTCGGTGAAATCATGGAATTCTGTTTCGCGCTGGCGGCGTTTTTGAAAAGCCGCACCGAAAGATCGCGCACCTGCGCGTTAGTCTCCCACAAGGCATCCCGGCTCCAAAACGCTGCGGCATCGTCGTCCGCATACCCGTTCATGTCCTGTCCGCCTTGTGTTTGTGTCTGCGCCGCGGCTTTTGCGCCGCTGTCATCGACCGCGCGCTCGTCCGTGAAACCGTTCATTTTTCTGCTGTCCATATCGGTATCTTCTGTGTTCCCTTCTTGCCGCGCGCTTTCCGCGGCATCTGCTTCATACCCGCTGTCTGCCTCTGCTTCCGCGCCTTCCAGATCTTGCATTGCCCCATCGTTTTGCACTTGCAGGATCACCGGTTCCCCCGCAGCGTCCCCTGCCGCCACATCGTTTCCACGTGTCCAAAAAGCGTCGTCAAGCATCCCCGAAAGCCCGACAACCAAGGTCAGACACGCCGCTGCCGAAACCGTCCCCATCACGACCCGCAGCCGCTGTTTTTTCCTGACGCGCGCAGCCGCCTCCGCAGCCCGCAAGCGTTCGCTTTTCTCAAAGACATCTTTGATGAACTCATCTCTTGTTTTCACGCGAATGCCCCCTCTCTTCCAAAATTTCCCGAAGCGCCCGCTTGCCGCGGTACACATAGTTTTCCACCTGCTTGCGCCCCTTCTTCATAATTCTTCCTGTTTCTTCGTAGGAAAGTCCTTCAAAATAGACCAGATGCAGTGCGACGCGATATTCTGCCTTTAGCAAGTCCATCGCCTCCGCGAGCTGCCGCTTTTCCTCATTGTCAAGAATCTTCTCTTCCAGTGAAACCAGATCGGCATGTGCCTCCGCCGTCTCGATCGGCACCGGTCGCAGCCTGCTGTGCCTGCGTATCCAGTCGATCGCTTTGTTTCGGGCAATCGCAAACACATAGGTCTTGAGGGAACTTTTTTCGCTGAACCGCTCCGGGTGGACGATCAGTTCTACGAAAACATCTTCCGCAAGATCTTCGGCTGTATCGATATCGTTTACATAGCGATGGATGAAAAAAATCAGACTCTCCCGATAGAGATCGACGATTTCTCCAAACGCGTCGCGGTCTCCGTCTATAAAATGGCGGTAGCTAGCTGCACCTTGATCCATGCCTTCCTCCGTATCCCTTTTCATATAGTTTGTCGTTCTAAAAAAATAAAACCCTCACTTTCAATTTAACTTTTTGTTTGTCCGCGGTCAATCTTTTTATGCGAATTTTTACGTAGATTTTTTGCGGCGCGCAGAGGCGGGCTGGAATCTGCGGGGAATGTCCGTATTTCCCCTTGCTTATGGGGCATAATTCCAATATAATGTAGATATACACAGATGCACTTACGATATCAGGAAGAAAAGGGGTCTTAGCATGGAACAGCAAACACAAACACAAACAAAAACAAAAGAAAAGCAGGCGGTGAACGCGCGGACGCGCGAAGAGGCAGCCGCGCCGGCACGTAAGAAGCCGCACCCTGCCGCAAAAAAATTTCCGAAACCGACTCCTTGGATCTATTACCCCGCCTCTGTCATCGTGCGGTTATTTTTGCGTTTCAAACTCAAAACGCGTTATGACATCAAGGCGCTCAAGGGCATCCGCGGACCGGCGTTCATCGTCTGCCCACACGTTTCCAATATCGACTTCCTGCTGGTGGCCGTCGCGCTGCTGCCGCATCGTCCGACCTTCGTCGTCAGCCAGCATTTCATGACGCATCCGAAGATCCGCTGGATCCTGGAGAAGATGCACGTCATTCCCAAAAAAATGTTCTGTCCGGACATCAAAACGATCCTCAGCATCATGCGAGCCAAGGAATCCGGCAATCTCATCGTGCTGTTTCCGGAGGGGCGTCTGACCTGCTTTGGACACTCTCTGCAAGTTACGGACGGTACCGCGGAACTGGTAAAAAAACTTGAAATTCCGGTCTATATGATCTCAGAAGACGGGGCTTACAAAACATTCCCGAAGTGGGGCAGGTCCGGTTTCCGACCTGGCCGCATTTTGGTGCGTGCCGAAAAACTGCTGGAGGCGGACGCCATTCCTGCCATGAGCCTGAATGAAGTGCAGGCGGTGCTGGAACGCGCGATCCTGCACGATGAGGACAAAATCTTTCCGAATGTACGCTACCGCTGCGAATCTCCGGCGCTCGGGCTGGACGGTATCCTTTATAAATGTCCGTCCTGTCTGGCAGAATTCCGGATGGAAACCGACGCGCGTCATATCCGCTGTACCGCCTGCGGCTTCGAAGCTGAACTTGACGAAACTTATCGGCTGCACGGCGCGCCGTTTACACATATCAATGACTGGTATTTTTGGCAGGAGTCGCTGCTGGACCTTGCTATACCGCTGGAAAGCGAAACCGTTCTGGCTGCCGTCGGTCCGGACGGCAATATGGACAAAAATGCAGGGGCAGGTCGCATCTATATGGACCGCGATGTCATCCGCTATACCGGCACCTGCTTTGGCAAGCCGCTTGCCTTTACCGAAAAGACAGAAGACATCAAAGCGTTTCCGGCTTCTGTCGCGAACCACTTTGATATCTACCACAAAAAACAGCTCTACAATATGCACCTGCGACCGGATCCGCGTGCGGTTATCAAATGGGTCAGCTATCTGGACAAGCTCACGCGCGAGCGGGAAACTGCCGCAAAAAACGCGGAAGCAGATACCCAAAACGGATAAATCGTGCAAAAAGACGGTTCTTCTTGTTAAATTATAAACTTTCCTTGCTATTCCTGATTTTATAGGTACACTAGTATTTGGGGTAATTTACAAAGGGGAACAGAAACGAAGTAGGAAGGCAAACACATTATGAATATCTTCGATTTTATCTCTCTCTTCGGCGGACTTGCGCTGTTTCTTTACGGTATGCGGCTGATGGGAGATGGTCTGCAGCAGGGTTCCTCCGGCGCGCTCAAAAAATTTATGGAGAAAGTAGCAAATAATCCACTGACGGGATTTTTGCTGGGACTTTTGGTTACGGCGCTCATTCAAAGTTCGACAGCAACCATCGTCCTGACCTCCGGTCTGGTCGGTGCGGGCATTCTTTCACTTAGACAATCTATCGGAATCATTCTCGGTGCCAACGTGGGTACGACGGTAACCGCGCAAATCATCCGGCTGCTCGATATTGATGGAGACGCTTCCTCTTGGTTAAATATCTTCAAGCCTTCAACGCTGGCTCCGATTGCCGCGATCATCGGCATTTTGGTGATCATGATCCTAAAATCGAATAAATCGGATATCGCGGGTAAGGTCGCAATGGGCTTCGCCATTCTCTTTACCGGCTTGCTCAATATGACCGCCGCCGTCGAGCCGCTTTCTGCATCGACGACTTTCGCGAATCTGTTTATCCGCATGGCGGACACGCCGGTGCTTGGATTTTTGGTCGGTACCGGCGCGGCATTTCTGATTCAAAGTTCTTCTGCCACCATCGGAATTCTGCAGGCCTTGTCGGTTACAGGCGCTCTGACCTTCAGTTCGGTTTACTCCATCATCATCGGCGTCAACATGGGCGACTGTATTACAACCGCTATTGTCTGTTCGATCGGCTCAAAGGCGGATGCGAAGCGGACAGGTCTGATTCATATTCTTTTTAATATCGCAGCTTCCGCCTTGGTTATCATCACCTTGATGATTCTCCATGGTTCCGGCGCGCTCGACTCCATTTGGAACGCGAGGATTACCTCCGGAGGCATCGCGAACGCGCATACGTCGTTCCGTCTTTTCTCGGCTGTCGTTCTGCTCCCGTTCTCTCTTCAATTTGAAAAGCTCTCCAGACTTCTGATTCGAGATGGAAAAAGCAAAAGCAAGGGTAAGACCGGAGGCATCGATGAAGAACTTATGCGTCTGGATGAAAAATTGTTTGCTTCTCCTGCCCTGGCGCTTTCGAGTATCAGCAATGTCATCGGGAAAATGGCTTTTTTGGCGCGTTTTGGTGTCAAGGCTTCGATACGCACGATTCGGCATTATGACGAGCAGGCCGTAAAGGACATCCATCAGAACGAAGATTTTATCGATACGCTGGCGGACAAGGTTGACAATTATATGATTCGCTTTTCGCCGCACGTTCCGCAGGGCGCAAGCAGCAATCTGCTGAACTACTACATCCAGTGCTTCTCGGAATTTGAACGTATTGGAGACTACGCGACCAACATCGCTGAAGCCGCATCGGAAATCAACAGCAAGGGTATCGTCCTTTCATCCTACGCGCATCGGGAACTGGCTGTCCTCGGCGAAGCGGTCACACAAGTGCTGGATTACGCGTATAAGGCGTTCACCAAACTGGATCTTACGGCCGCAAAAAAAATTGAGCCGCTCGAGGAAGTCATTGACGACCTCGTTTCACAGCTTCGTTCCAATCACATTGAACGCTTCCACAACGGTTCCTGCAGTGTGCATGGAGGCATCGTTTTTCTCGATATTCTCTCCGATATCGAACGCGTCTCCGACCAGTGCTCCAACATCGGTATCTACACCTTGCTGCTCAAGGAGCCGCAGACTGTGCAGAATCAGCATGATTATTCCAATTATCTGCACAGCGGTCACGATGAAGCCTTCAATGCGCTCTACCGCAAATACCATGACCGCTACTTCCCGCTTTTAGAGATGCCTCCGGAGACGGAGACGGAGACGGAGACGGAGACGGAGACGGAGACGCAGATCGCACATGTATGACGAAAGCAGAGATTTCTATGCGCAGATGGTGCACATCCCCAGACGCCGCTTTGCAAGGTGCTTTACTCGTGATTACGGAAACATCGCAAGCGATATTTCCTACATAAAAAAAGAAACGTTGAAATTCCGACGTTTCTTTTTTTGACTTTCCTTTTGTTCCCGCGAGGTTCTCATCGCCCCGCATGGTTTTCAGCTCAGGTCCTTCGCATCTGCCCTGCGCTTTAGTCGGCGAGCTCGGTACGCATGCGAACGAGCTTTCGCAGCAAACGATTCAAATCATTGACACGCCTGCATACGACATAGGTGTTTTCCTCATGATGCATAAAAATGGTGTTCAATGTTTGATTTAAATCCTCACAAAGATCGTTCACCGCGGCAGCGAAGCTGCCGCGCAGGTCGCGGCTGCCGTCCTCAGCTGTCGCGCCGCCGCGGAAAAAGTCCACCGTACTGATCTTGTAATGATATTCTATTCCAAACATCTCGGAAACCTTCATCGATAAGCGATTTTTGATATCATTCATATGCGCTTCCAGCATGCGCGGATTGCTCTTAAAATCTTCAGCAAACTCCGCTGCCTCCCGCTTAACCTCGATAAAATACTCGTTGAGTTCTTTAAACTTCGCGTCAAATTCCACCATAGACATCTTCAGCGCAGTCCGATACAGCACAATCTGCGACAATGCGCTTTCGATGATATCGCGCATTTTGAGTTTAGAAGACGTTTCAATAATCTCTCTGACCGTCGTACGGCAGTCCCGCTCGATGACAGTCTTGAGTTCTTCAACGCCCGCGCCGCTGCGCGCGCTGACCGGAAACAGCTGAATCTCTGAAACGCCCATCAGCTTGCAGATCAGTTTGCGGCAGTAATGCAGATAATCCGCGAGATCCGCTTCCTCAATTGTATCAATCTTGTTGACAGCGAAATAGAACTTCGACGCGAACTCTTTGGCATTCTGCAGGAAATCAATCTCGATCTGGTTAATCGGGCTGTCCACCGAAAGCATAAAAATCACAGCGTCACTTTCCTTGACATAGGAATACGCCGCGTCCGAATTTTTCTGATGCACGGAACCGACACCCGGCGTATCGACAAACGTCAGACCCTTTTGCAGGAACGGGGACGGACAGTACAGTTCCACCTCCGAAACGCCTAGATGATTGTCGCTGTTTTCCTGTTCGTTGATGTAGGCGGACATTTCGTCAAAACCGATTTCCTTGACGATACCGTTGTCAAAGCGCACTGTCGCGGCTTTTTCGCCATATTCAATCGTCGTTACGACCGCTGTGACCGGCACAATGCCGACCGGAAGAATCTTCTCCTCCAAAATCGCGTTGACCAATGTACTTTTGCCGCGCTTGAACTGCCCGATAACGGAGACCGTAATTTTCTGGTTTTCCAGTTTATCGCGAAGCTCCTCCGCGCGCGCAAGCTCGCCCTTCGTAATCTCATACTTGCCGAAAATTTCGCAAGCCTCTTTCACTACCTCTGCGATCGGCCGTTTTTCCCGCTTCTTCGCGGGCTGCACCTTCAGACAGGTTAGTTGGCAGCCGTTCTTTGCGTCCGGACAGCCGATACAGTTTTTACTCTTATATGTCATATTTTTCTCCTCGCTGCATGGTTAAATTGTTGTATTCCTGCTCCACCGCGCAAGCTAGGCCTGCTGATAAAATCGACAAGCCTCGCATGCGGGATCCTGCGCACGCTTTTCTTCGTCGCAGTACAGCGGTTTTAAAATCAAATTTGGTCTGAGCTTATCGCCGGAAAGCGATTTGAGCGCCGCGATTTCACACAATGTTCCGACAAACTCCGTATGCTGCCCCGCTTTGACACTGCGCATGGTTTCGCGGTAAAGCTTCGGCATATCGCGGTGGGCGAATGACGGGTCGTATTCATAAAATTCCTCAAAGATTGGAAGTTCCACCGGATTGTACAAAGGACAAAACAACATGCACGCATTGCACTTATTACATCCATTTTCATCAACACGCGGCAGCCTCTTGCTTCTGTCCGCCTCAGCTTCCTCCATCTTGACACATACATATTTGCAGGCGACTACACATGCCGCGCAGCCGTTGCATAATTCAATTCTCTCTCTTAACTGCATCTTTATCTCCTCCTTAAACGCAGGCAGCGCGATACGCGGAATACGCCGTGAAACCCGCGATAGCTTTCGTCAAAAAGACAACACTATTACTATACTATATTCCGCGCGAAGTTGCAAGCGTGATCGACGCGCGAACAGGGTTATCGGCAGATCAAGATTTAGAAGAAACGGAGCAGGTGTAAACCTGCTCCGGAGATAATGACAAGATAAGCAAGCTGCAGATAAAGGGATTTACCGCGGCTTGCCCATACGTTCTAAAGTTTTTCAATTTCGGCAGCGGAGAGTCCTGTCGCTTACGCCAGCGCACTGACGCCGTAGGTCAGGCTGGTCACAATGATGCCGGCGATGGCGACACCGGCAGCAATGGCCGGAAAAGCGCGCTTAAGCTGCATATCCAGCATGGCGGCGACGAGTGCGCCGGACCACGCCCCCGTTCCGGGCAGCGGTATCGCTACAAAGATCATCAACCCCCAAAATTCGTAGCGCAGCACCTGCGCTTTTTTGCTCTCGGCTTTTTGCTCAAAATGTTTGACAACCTTGGCCAAACGCTCACTTTTGCTTTGCATCCACTTAAAAATTTTGCGGATAAAAACGATAATGAACGGAATCGGCACCAGATTGCCGATCACCGCGGTCAATAAAGCGATCTTGATGTCCAGTCCGGCGATTACACCTGCCGGAATCGCCGCTCGCAGTTCCAGCACCGGAACCATCGAAATCAAAAATGTCATCAGTATACTGCCAAAGGTTGTTCCCTCAAGTGCTTCCATTCTCTGTCCCCTTTTTCGTTTGATTCCTTTTCAAAAGTGCGCCCGCACAGGAGCGCACTTTCATTTTTCGTTTTGACAGCCTTACGGCTTCGTTTTTTGGCACGTCCGCGCGTCTGATTCGCGCCGTACCCGCTTTTGGCACGTCCACGCGTCTGATTCGCGCTGCGCCAGCTTTTGGCACGTCCACGCCTTATTCGCCCTGCGCTTCCTCGGCTCTGACCGCTGCCTGTGCCGCCGCCAGTCTTGCGATCGGTACACGGAACGGAGAGCAGGACACATAGTGCAGACCGATCCGGTGGCAAAAGGCAATCGTCTTGGGATCACCGCCATGCTCGCCGCAAATGCCGAGCTTGAGCTTCGGTCTGGTCTGCCTGCCCAGCTTCACTGCCATTTCGAGCAGCTTGCCGACACCGACCGTATCCAAAGTGCGGAATGGGTCCGCCTCCAAAATATCCTTCTGCATGTAGGTTTCAATCATCTTGCCGGTATCGTCTCTCGACAAACCGAAAGTCATCTGCGTTAAGTCGTTCGTGCCGAAGGAGAAGAACTCTGCGTCTTTGGCGATCTCGTCCGCTGTGAGAGCCGCTCGCGGAGTTTCTACCATCGTTCCGATTAAATAGTCCAGCGAGATGCCGGACTCGCGGATGCAGTCCTCTGCCGTCCGCGTAACGACATGCTTCACATATTTAAGCTCTGCTTCGCTGTTCACGAGCGGGATCATAATCTCCGGCACTAGCTCCGCGCCGGTTTCCTTTTTTACCTCCAGCGCGGCACCGATGATAGCTTCCGTCTGCATGACCGCGATAGCCGGAGAAGTGACCGCTAAGCGGCAGCCTCTGTTTCCGAGCATCGGATTGATCTCATGCAGCTCCGTCACCTTCGCCGCGATTTTTTTTGCGCTGACGCCCATCAGGGCCGCAACCTCCGCGATTTCCTCCTGCGTCTGCGGCAGGAATTCATGCAGCGGCGGGTCGAGCAGACGAATCGTCACCGGTCTGTCCCCCATCTCGAGGAATATCTCCTTAAAATCCTGCTGCTGCAGCGGACGGATGACCTCCAGCGCCTCCAGCTCCTCCTCCGGCGTATCTGCCAGAATCATGCGGCGAATCGCCGGAATGCGCGCTTCGTCAAAAAACATATGCTCGGTACGGCAAAGTCCGATCCCCTCCGCGCCGAAATCCAAGGCCTGCCGCGCGTCGCGCGGATTATCGGCATTGGCTCTGATCTTCAGCTCGCGTAATTCATCCGCCCATTCCATAATGGTTTCAAAATCACCGGACAGTGTCGGCGTTTTGGTTCGGATTCTGCCTTCATAGACCTCTCCGGTACTGCCGTTGATGGATAAATAGTCTCCCGCTCGGTATTCCTTGCCGTCAGCGGTTGTCAATACCCGCGCGCCTTCATTCACGCGAATGGAGGAACAGCCCGCCACGCAGCATTTTCCCATACCGCGCGCGACCACCGCCGCATGGCTTGTCATGCCGCCGCGGGCAGTCAAAATGCCCTCCGCGATGACCATGCCTGCCAGATCCTCCGGTGAGGTTTCCTCCCGCGCCAAAAGTACCTTCTGTCCCTTGGCGGCAGCTGCCGCAGCCTCCTCCGCGGTAAAGCAGAGTCTGCCGCAGCCCGCACCCGGTGAGGCTGCGAGCCCTTTGGCAATCACTTGTGCCGCCGCAAGCTCCGCGGGGTCAAAGGTCGGATGCAGCAGCTGGTCGATCTGCTGAGGCTCAATCCGCGTGACCGCGGTTTTTTTGTCGATCATTCCCTCGCGCACCATATCAACGGCAATTTTCACTGCTGCCTGCGCGGTGCGCTTGCCGCTTCGGGTCTGCAGCATATACAGTTTATTGTTCTCGATTGTGAACTCCATGTCCTGCATATCTTTATAGTGCTTTTCCAGAAGTTCCGCGATCTTGACAAAACTCTTATAGGCATCAGGAAACGCCTCCGCCATCTTTTCAATGCCCTGCGGCGTGCGAATGCCGGCAACGACATCCTCTCCCTGCGCGTTGACTAAAAATTCGCCGTAAATCTCGTTGGCACCGGTTGCCGGATTCCTGGTAAAGGCAACTCCGGTACCGGAATGCTCCCCCATATTGCCGAATACCATCGACTGTACGTTGACAGCGGTACCGATGCTGGAGGGAATATCGTTCAGCTTGCGGTAGAGTACCGCGCGGTCGTTATTCCAGGAGCGAAAGACCGCTTGAATGGCCGCCAGCAGCTGTTCCTTCGGATCCTGTGGGAAAGCTTTGCCGCTTTCTGTCTCCACGAGCTGCTGATACGCGCAAATGACGGTTTCCAGATCTTCGCTCGTCAGATCGACATCATAGATCACATGGGCTTTTTTCTTCTGCTCATCAAAGATCGCGTCGAATTTTGCCTTGGGAATTCCCAAAACCACATCGCCGAACATTTGTATGAAACGACGGTAGCTGTCCAGCGCGAACCTTCTGCTTCCGGTCAGCGCGGCCAGTCCCTCGATGCTCTCATCGTTCAGTCCCAGATTCAAAATGGTATCCATCATACCGGGCATCGAGACCGCGGCGCCCGAGCGCACAGAAACAAGCAGCGGATTTTCCTTGCTGCCAAAGGTCTTGCCGGTGACATGCTCCAGATCTTGAATTTTTTCTGTGATAGCGGCGCAGATATCCTCCGCGATGGTCTGATCTTCCTCATAATAGCGGCCACACGCCTCCGTCGTTACGGTAAAGCCGAACGGAACGGGCAGCCCGATCCTGCTCATTTCCGCAAGATTCGCGCCCTTGCCGCCGAGCAGCTCACGCATATCCTTCGCGCCTTCATTGAATGAGTAGACGTATTTTTTCATACTCCTCCACTTCCGTCACTAAAATGACAATCTCTCCTCGATATAGGAACGCACCTCCGCGACCGGAATTCTCACCTGTTCCATCGTGTCTCTGTCACGAATGGTCACGCAGCCGTCAACCTCTGTATCGAAGTCCACACAGATGCAGAACGGCGTTCCGATTTCATCTTCTCTTCTGTACCGTTTGCCGATGGAGCCGGCCGCGTCGTAGTCAACCATGAAGTGCTTGGAAAGTTCCTCGTGAATCGGCTCCGCGATCGGCGCCAGCTTCTTAGCCAGCGGCAGCACAGCAGCCTTGAACGGCGCCAGCGCCGGATGGAATTTCATCACTACGCGCACGTCCTCTTTGCCGTTCGCGTCGGTCAGAACTTCCTCGTGGTAAGCGTTGCACAGGAATGCCAGCACGCTTCTCTCCACGCCCAGCGACGGTTCGATAACATAAGGGATATAGTGTTCATTCTTATCCTGGTCAAAATAGGTCAGGTCCTGTCCGGAGGTGTTCTGATGCTGGGTCAGGTCGTAATCGGTACGGTCCGCAATGCCCCAGAGCTCACCCCAGCCGAATGGGAACTTGAATTCAAAGTCGGTCGTTGCCTTGGAGTAGAAGGACAGCTCTTCCGGACTGTGATCACGCAGGCGGAGATTTTCGTCCTTGATGCCTAAGGAAAGCAGCCAGTTGTGACAGAAGCTTCTCCAATAGTCAAACCATTCCAAATCCGTCCCCGGTTCGCAGAAGAATTCCAGCTCCATCTGCTCGAATTCACGCACACGGAAAATGAAGTTGCCCGGTGTGATCTCGTTGCGGAAGGACTTGCCAATCTGGCCGATGCCGAACGGAACCTTCTTGCGGGAAGTTCTCTGAACATTCTTAAAATTGACGAAGATCCCCTGCGCGGTTTCCGGACGCAGATATAATTCGGATTTGGAATCCTCGGTTACGCCCTGAAACGTCTTGAACATCAGATTGAACTGGCGGATACCCGTAAAATCGGTCTTGCCGCAGTCCGGACAAGGGATGTTGTGCTCAGCGATGTATTTTTCGAGTTCTTCGTTGCTCCAACCGTCCACGACGATCTCCGGCATGCCGTTTGCCGCGTGAAAATCCTCGATCAGCTTATCCGCGCGGAATCTGGACTTGCACGCCTTGCAGTCTACCAGCGGGTCAGAGAATCCGCCCACGTGACCGGATGCCACCCAGGTCTGCGGGTTCATCAGAATCGCCGCGTCGAGGCCGACATTGTACTTGGACTCCTGCACGAATTTTCTCCACCAGGCGTTCTTGACGTTCTTTTTCAGTTCCGCGCCCAGCGGACCGTAGTCCCATGTATTCGCCAGACCGCCGTAAATTTCGGAGCCCGGATAGACAAACCCTCTGTTCTTGGCAAGGGCAACGATTTTTTCCATTGTTACTTCTCTGTTTACATCGCTCATGTTCTCTAAACCTACCTATTCTTTTTGTTCATTCTTTTGATTTTTATTCTTCCGAAGCATCGCTTTTGGCGGCATCCGCAGGGTCCGCAGGCGCTTTGTCCTCGGTCTTTATCTCAGCTTCCGCCGGCGCGGACTCTTCCTTTTTTTGTGCTTCGGTTTCTTCTTTTTTCTTTCCCGCGAAAATGCTCCAAAAGCCGTTTTTCTCCTTAATCTTGTCGGAAGCTTCCCTTGCTTCGTCCGCGACCTCCGTCAGCGTCTCGCTGAGCTGCTCCGCCGCGTCTCCGGCTTTTTTCGCCGCGGTCGCGGCCATATCTCCGGCTGCGTCGCTGATGTGATCACAGAAATCTTCTACCTTTTCGCAGAATTCCTCCCACTCCTCATCGTCGTCGTCCGCTTCCTCCGCGCACGCTTCTTTTTTTGCCTTGAATTCATTGTATTTATCCGCTGCCGCGTCCTTGATTTTGTCATAGGTGCCCGCGACCTCCGAGGCGACATTATTGGCGACGATCGGCGCTTTTTCCTTGACGTTGTTCACGACATCGGTGCCTTTCGCCATCATGCCGTCGAATACGACAGAGCCTTTTTCCTTCATATCGCTGGCAAAGTTCTCCGCCTTGCCGCTTACGTCGATATGCTTGCCGTCTGTGGTGGTCAGCGTAATTTTGCAGCTGAAGCCAAACGCCGCGATTGCTGCGGCGATCATGCCCCAAGGCGCCACAATCGCGCCTACCACGCCGACATTGACCGGAACGTTGACGATCGTTGTATCGCCCTTTTGCACCGTAATCTTGGAAATGTTCCCCTTTCTGACGAAATCCTTGATCTTCGCTACGGTCTCCGCCGCGAAAGCGTTCGCCTTCGCGCCCGGCTTTACATCAACGGTTTCCTCGATGGCGATAATCGCGTCAACGACGCTGCCGTCCGCGGCTTCAAGCGCTTCTTTCGCTTCCTTGTAGGATACGCCGGTTCTGTCCTTGACCAGTTCGATTTTTTCCAATGTGATTTCCATTTGAATACCTCCTTAATCAATCTTGCCCATATAGCAAAAATACTTCGCTTTTGAGCTTTTCCACGCCAAAATGATAGGCAAGCCAGCTTCTCAGAATGGCATGAAGCTTTTTTAATATTTCATCCTCCAAAGCGATTCCCTGGAACGCTCGGAAGGATTCTTTTTGGAAATACTTTAATATATTTACTATATCAAAATTCGTGTCATAAATCAATGTTTCTTTGTCTGTCTTCCGCGTCAGCTGCCGCGCGCAGTCCGCGCAGATCATGCCGCCCTCTTCGACGCTGAAATATCGGTTCGCTCCTGCCTTGCCGCAGACGCTGCAGGCTTCGAGCCGCGGCATGGTGCCGAGCAAGTCGATGGCCTTGACGATATAGGCCTCGACCAGCGTTTCCTGCTTACGGCCGCGTTTTTCGAGCGCGTCGAGAAATTCCAAAAGCAGGCGGAACAGCGCAGGCTGCGGCAGTTCGTCCGCCAGGAGTTTTTCGGTCAGCTCCAGCACATAAGAAGCCGCCATATATTTGTCCAGATCCTCTCCGATGCCGTAGTAGCTCTTGATGACCTGCCCGCGGTTCAGATTATAGCTTTCGCGCCCCTTGAACAGCTCGTATCTTCCATAGCTAAACGGTCGCTGCGGCAGCGCGGACTTATTCTTGCCGCTCTCCGTCAGATTGCTGCCAACGCTGATCTTGCCGTATTTCTGTGAGAACAGGAGCAGCATGCGCCTGCCGTTGACGGTCTTGACCTGCCGCAGAACGATGGCCTCTGTATCCGTAAGCATGTAATCACCTACATTTCCTTATACCCGAAATTCGACAATGCAAAATCGGAATCCCGCCAGTTTTCCTTGATCTTGACCCAAAGCTCAAGATACACCTTCGTGCCGAGCAGCGCCTCGATCTCCAGACGCGCGCTCTTGCCGATGCCCTTGAGCTTACGCCCCTGCTTGCCGATGATGATGGCCTTGTGCGACTTGCGTTCGCAGTAGATGACGGCACTGATGCGAGTCAGATTCTTTTCCTCCTTGTACTGCTCGATCTCGACCGCCACGCCGTGCGGCACCTCGTCCTCAAGGTAGAGCAGCACCTTTTCGCGAATGATCTCACTGACGATGAAACGCTCCGGATGGTCGGTGACCATGTCCTCAGGGAAGTACATCGGCCCGTCCTCAAGAAAATCTCTCAGCCGCAGCAGCAGTTTCTCGACATTCTGTCCCTCGAGCGCGGAGATGCCGAAGATGTCATCAAACACGCCGAGCGCTTGGTATTCTTCATAGATCGCGCGGAATTCCTCCGGACTCATGCGGTCGATCTTGTTGATGATGAGGAGCTTCGGCGTTTTAACTTCCTTGAGCATATTGAGGATGTAACGGTCTCCCGGTCCTTTGTCGAGCTTGCTGTCCACCAGAAACAGCACCACCTCTGTCTCCTTGAATGTATTGACGGCGGATTCCGTCATCAGCGCGCCGAGCTTGCTGTGCGGCTTGTGGATGCCCGGCGTATCAATGAAGACCATCTGCACACCTTTTTTGTAATCGCCCTCCGGAATATCCGTATAGATGCCGCGAATTGTGTTGCGCGTCGTCTGCGGCTTGCTCGATGTGATGGCGATCTTTTCTCCCAGAATTGCGTTAAGCAGTGTGGATTTGCCGACATTCGGCCGTCCGATAATTCCTATAAATCCTGTTTTCAATCTGTATATCCTTTCTTCTGCCCGCGTCCCGCGCGTATCGCCGCGATCTCATCCTTCGCGCCGCGTTTGGTGAAACCGGCGACGGATATCCGACATGCCGCGCGTGGACAGCGCTTAGAGCCGAAAGCCCTCCGGCAGCATTTCCTCCATGGTATAGACGCGTAAGGTTTCCTCGTCGTCGCCGGAGATGATTTTAAAGTCCGCGTCGCAGAATTCCTTCATGAATTGTCTGCAAATGCCGCAAGGCCACGCGGTTCCCTCGGAGCTGACGATGGCGATGGCTTCAAACTCTCTGCTTCCCTCGGAGATTGCCTTGACAAACGCGGTCCGTTCCGCGCAGATTGTCGCGCCGAACGAGGAATTCTCGACATTACAGCCGGTGAATACCTCTCCGTCCTTTGTCAGCAGAGCGGCCCCCACCCGAAATTTTGAAAACGGCGCATAGGCCCTCGGCAGCATTTCCTGTGCCATCACGTATAAATCTCTGTACAACATTTTGATACCTCCTGTTCCGTTTCCGCGTTCCGCGTTATTTTGTCAAACCGCGGTTCGCTGTTCACTTCTTCCTGCAGCGGCAGTCCTGCCGCGCGCTTGCCGGTTCGCTTCCGCGCGGTGTGCCCGCGGCGCGGATTTTTTGATTCAGCGTGGAAGCTCCATATAAGCCATGATTTCTTCTTCTCTTTGCCGCATGATTTTTTTATCGTTTTCTTCCTCGTGATCGTAACCCAAAAGGTGCAGTACGCTGTGCACAAACAGATAGACCAGCTCCCGCTCAAAGGAATGTCCAAATTCCTCCGCCTGCGCCTCAGCCTTGTCCTTGCAGATTACCACGTCACCCAGACAGATTTCCCCGACCTCCGGCACCTCGTCCGCGAGCGCCGCAAACTGCGGGAAAGACAGCACATCGGTCACGCGGTCGATGCCGCGGTATTCGCTGTTCAGGGCTTGAATCTCGTCTGGTCCCACAAAGCTCACGCTGATTTCACAGCGCGCGGGCTCCAAGCCGAAAATATCTTCCGTTTCGACAGCATATCCCGCAGCCCGCAGCATTTTTTCGCGGAGTTCCTCGGTCACGACTTGTCCTTCTTCAAAATACAGTTCCATTCGCTATCCCTCCTGCAATTCCTCCGGGTGCTTTTGGTAGAACTGCTCGTAAGCGTTGATAATCTTTCTGACCAGCTCATGACGCACCACATCGGTATCTTTTAAGTAGCAAAAGTCGATATCCCGCACATGCTTCAGCACGCGTTCCGCTTCCACCAGTCCGGATTTTTTGCCGCGCGGCAAGTCGATCTGGGTGATATCGCCGGTAACAACAACCTTTGAGCCGAAGCCCATACGGGTCAAAAACATTTTCATCTGCTCGCGCGTCGTATTCTGCGCCTCATCGAGAATGATAAACGCGTTGTCAAGCGTGCGGCCTCTCATATAGGCAAGAGGAACGACTTCGATGACTTCTTTTTCCTTGAGACGGAGCGCCGCGTCTCTGCCGAGTACATCGTAGAGCGCGTCGTACAGCGGACGCAGGTACGGGTCAACCTTATCCTGCAGATCTCCGGGCAGGAAGCCCAGACGTTCGCCCGCCTCTACCGCGGGACGCGCCAGGATGATCTTCTGCACTTCTTTATTTTTGTAAGCATTGACAGCCATCGCGACCGCGATGTAGGTCTTGCCGGTACCTGCCGGCCCAATGCCGAACACAATATCCTTTTGGCGCATGCTGTCTACGTATTTTTTTTGTCCGATGGTTTTAGGCTTCAGCGGCCTGCCGTTATGGGTAAAGCAGATTACGTCCCGATTCACCTTGCTTTCGGAGTAGGACACCCCCTCCTTTTTGAGGCTGATGATATAGAGGACCTTCTGCCTGTCTAGTTTTTCACCGTTTTCGAGGACGTGGCTCAGTTCTTCGAGCAGCGCTTCCGCGGTTTGCAGCGCGTCTTGATTCTCCCCCTTGAGGATCAGCTGATCCTCGCGCTGAATCATTTCGACGCCTGTCGCTTCTTTAATAAGATTGAGGTTGACATCCAGATTGCCAAAAAGCTCTGTGCGGTCAATCTCGCTGCTGATTTGCATTTTCTGTTCCAAATACAATCTCCTGTTCTTTTCCGATTTGTTGGCGGACCTCCAAGGTTACACCTACTTCTATTATATTTTCTTTTTGGATAAAATTCAAACTTTTCTTTACAATTTCAGCGTTTTCCGGCAAATTTTCTTTGGCCCAGACGCGAATCTGCTGTTCGGCCTTCGCTTTCGCCTGTTTTTGTGTCTTTTCGACGCGATTCGATACTACCGCAGGCTGCTCTGTCCGCGCGGTTTCATGCTGCGCGCTTGTCTTTGCGCTGCTGCGCTTCTCGACAGTTTCCGCCGCCTGCGTACCATTCGCTTCTGCCTGCTCGCCGCGCAGATAACGCTCCTGTCGGAAGGTCAGCCTGTATGGCACGCGCGCCCATACTTCACCGCGGGCGCGTACATAATATTCCTTCGGCGCGTTCTCTTCGAACGTGGTCGGCTCGATCGGAATCCGTCCGCGGATCAGCACCTGTCCTTTCTTGACATAATCACCCGGCTCTGCCATCGCGTCACCCCAGGTCGGATTGATGCTCTCGATATAGCCTCCGCGGGCGGCCACGATGTCGCAATAGCCGTCCCGCTTCGCGGGCGCCGGCACAAACAAGTCTTCTTCTTCCGAAAGCTCCGTTTCACCGCGGATAATCTTATGGCCGGTCTCCGCCACCTCCAGCACGACCAGCCTGCCGTCATACACAAGGCGCACCCACATAATCTGCGGAAAGGTTTCAAAAATCGCCGTTTCTGCCCTTTCCCAGTCGATGCCCGGGCGGTAAGCGCCCTCTCGGATACCGGACTCCGCAAGGCAGGCACGCAGTTCGGATTCCGGGATTGCGCGATATCCGTCGATCTCCACGCCCGCGACAAAGAAGGATTCGCCGACCACGATCGCCGCCGCCAGCAGCACCCCGATCGCCAGCACCGGCCGCCGCAGGAACGCACGCGTCTGATACACTGCCCCGCGCCGCGCCCGGGGCTTCACGCGATATCTCGCGCCTGCCAGTTTTTGAAGCCGCTTTAAGTCGCAAGCCGCGATCTCAGCCTGCGCTTCCGTTTCCGCATACACTCGCACGCTGCGCAGCAGGATCCCGTTTTTCGCGGCGGCGTCCAGCAGCTTGCCGATCTGAAAACCTTCGATGCGGACTTCGACCCGGTCACTATAAAAATTCCACTTTTTGAACCTTGCCCTCAATCGCCAGTCTCCCCTCGCAGATCTCCCGGATCAGAAAATTTTCCCCGGACACCGTAACATACCGGCTGCCGTTATGCACTGTCACAGCACTGTCCGTCAACATCACGATCGACTGCACATTTTCCATGATCACCAGTCCTTCCTCGCAGATCACCCGCACTTTCCTAAAATCCAGATCATAAGATACTTCCTCAAGCAGTCTCATCCGCCGCCCCCCTGCTGTCACCGAATCGAAAGTCATACGCTTTCCTCTTCATAGCTTATGCGCCGGGCAGGCCGCGCATGCGAAGATTTATCGGTATCTGCTCTTCCCGCCGTTTTGCCGCGCGTAAAACAAAGCACCCGGTTCCTGCCAGGTTCCGAGTGCCTGCTAAGCGCTGTGGAGTTTTTCGCTTAAAGCGTTCTGTTAAGGGGTAGACCGTCATGCCGTACTTTTCGTGGAGCTGTGTAAAAGCTTCGCCTTTTGTAAGCATTTCCCGATATACGCCACGCCTCATTCGAATCAATTTCCTATTTCATGGGGCGTTTCACGGATCTCCCAGTGTCCGCTGAATCCGCTTCCTACATAAGAAACTTCCGGTATGGATTTAAGTCTCCGCTTAACCGTGGACACGCTCACGCCTAATTCTCGCGCCATATCTTTGGTCGTAATTTTACGATATTGCCTGATCAATTCGACAATTCGCTCGATTTCCTCCTTATGAGCGCCTTGCGCATCATATTGAGTGTCAGCTTGGGTGTCACATTGAGTGTCAACTTGAGTGTCAACTTGGGTGTCACGTTTGGTATTATCTTGCATGCCGGACGGCTCATACACATAAGCGGCTTCGCTTAGCCGATCAGACCGTTCCTTTTCCTTTCTGAAAAGAGTCACTTTGAACCCATCGCCGAATTCTTCAAACAGTGGGGCCGGCAATCCGTATTCTCGACATCGGTTTAGGATTCTTGGCAAGCCGGTTCCCCATGCCTCTGCGATACGCATATAATGAAATGCTTCCGCTATTGCTTCATTTCTACAGGTTGATTTTCCCGTCTTCGCAGTCTCTATATCTAAGCCTCCGTATAGCATTCCCGGAGACGAAACTTCCATTCTGTTGTCGTAGATACAAACCTGTATACAAGATCTGTCGAGATAGCTTCGGTGCAAAACTGCATTCGCGATTGTCTCTCGGATGGCCGATATCGGAAGCTCATATAGATCCCTTCGATATGCACCTTCAATTTCCGCTCCCATATCAATGTGCCGCAAAACGAAATTGTATGCATCGTCAATTTGTTCATAAATTGGCCCGCTAAATTCTTTTCGGTCAATAAAGATATCCCTGCTCTCCCCTTTAAACAAAGCGCACTGTATCTTGGCCGCTTTATTCGTATTATCTGTCAAAAGATCAAACGCATGGGTCGGATATGGATTCCTGCCGACTCTGCAAAGCAAGCCGAAGTCATGCAGTTTTTCCAAGGTAAGTTCTTTTACTGCAATTCTTTCTTCCTCCGCTTCACAAGCATCCATTGCAATCTGTTTCATTTTTTTGCATAGAGCCAATGCCTTTTCCTCATCATATTCACGACCGATTTCCTGGAGCGTGTCATACGATATACTTTGGCCTTCCAGCTCCAATTCCTGCAGTTTTCTCACGTCTGCAGGTCGACTTGTGCCGTTAATCCGGATATAGGCACTGCTTTCTTTCCCCTTCTTCGCAAGGTAATACGGTCTGCATTTTCCCGGTACAATATCAATTTCAAGAATGGTTTTGTTCTCCAACGTTTGTATCGAAATGTCAGGTTCAATCTGCGGCACGCAGGCATCCGAAATCATGTTCGATATGGAATCGGACAGTTTAAACGGACTTTGTTCTCCTATCCCGCAGACAATCCCGGTGTCATCTTCAATGCCAAGGATTACCTTCCCACCTGTGCTGTTTGAAAAAGCAATCACATCTTTTAGGAGTTTTTCATGATTGCCGGGAATCTCACGTTTGAATTCTATGTTTTTGCTTTCTCCAAAAAAGGTTTTCTGAATCACTTCATCACCCACTTTCAATTTGCAGGGAAACACTGATTTTTCGTATCTCTTCCGATACATTAAATTATATGTCATTTCAGCGCCAATCACAAGAAAAAAATCTGAGGCAGCTCGCGTGAACTGCCTCAGTATTTTTTATTATGCATGGAAATATCGCTTGCGATGTTTCCGGAATATCGACAAAAGCACCTTGCGAAGTGTCTGCCATGCATGGCAGGCATGTGTGTAAAGGAATCTACGATCCCATTTTGCACACTTTTGTCCATTCCTATTATTTTTTAAGAAACGCTTCGACTTCTTTTTTTACGTCTCCGCCATCGGCAAGTCCTTTGACTTTGCCCATTACAGCGCCCATGAGCTTGCCCATGTTCTGCATACCGTCCTCAATATTCAGGTCAGCAGCGACGCCTGCGATCACTTCACGCAGTTTCTCCGCGGAAAGCTGCTCCGGCAGATACTTTTTAAGAATATCGATTTCTGCTTGGTAAGATTCGGCCAAATCTGTTCTTCCGGCTTTTTCAAAATCAGCGAGGGCATCTTTTCTCATCTTTACCTGTTTGGATAAAATTGCGACAATGCCGTCATCGTCCAGTTCCTCCCGGTGGTCAACCTCATACTGCTTGATCGCCGCGCGCGCGAAACTGATCGTATTCTTAGCGACCTCATCGTGAGCCTTCATAGCCTCCTTGAAGTCTGCCATCAATTGTTCTTTCAATGCCATTTATATTTCACCTCGATTCACGAAAACCACGTTCGGTTTTCTCACCGCAGGCAAGAAATGACTGTGAATGGATTAGTATTTCTTAGCCTTTTTTCTAGCGGCTTCAGATTTTTTCTTTCTCTTTACGCTTGGTTTTTCGTAATGTTCTCTTTTTCTCAGTTCGCTCATCACGCCGTCTCTAGCGCAGGATCTTTTGAATCTTTTCAGAGCGGATTCCAAACTTTCGTTTTCTCTTACGATTACTTGTGCCATGTTCCAATTCACCTCCTGACTTCTATGAAATAGTGCAGCCATGAACAGATTTTGTGACACTTCAAATGTCACACCAAAAATATTATACACTTTTTTTAGGCGTTTCGCAAGTTATTTCTTTTAGAATTCACAAGGTTTCTTACAAAAATCTCTCTGCCCGCTATTTTTGATGGGCGTGGCGGAGCTCTTTGATGCGGTATTTGCGATACGGCGCGAACAGTACGCCAAGGCCGCGATTGTAAACCTTAAATCCCCAAACGCTGTAAAAGGCATCCTTCATCTCTGCCTTACGCGTGCGTTCACGTTCCTGTCCGCCGCAGCCGGCAAGCTGCCCTTCACGGATAGCCGCGATCAGGTCATCATTGCAGGTGATCTCACGATCGATGAACGTATAGGCCATACCGACATACGCTTCATTATGCGCGTCGGAGCCGCCGGTGCAGGGCTTGCCCAGTTTCTCAGCCAAAAGCTGTGCCAAACGGTTGGATTCCGGTTTTTCGCAGGTATTGAAGCCCTCGATAAAATCCACCTTCTGCAGGATTTCCGGTTTATTCTTGATTGTTTTGAAAAACATGGCGCTCGAGCTCCTCTGTCCGAACGGATGCGCCGGTCCCAGCACGCCTCCAAAAAGGTGCACAATCTGAATCAGACGCTCCGCGGACATCCCTCGAATCTGCAAAAGCCGCATCTTGACATGATCCGGCATAATGACAAGAAAATGTCCTGCGTCTTTGGTATCATATTCAATTCCGGCCAGCACGCAGAATTTTTTTTGTTCGCGTTCTTCCTCTGCCCGTTGTTTCGCCGGGGCGATGTGAAAGGTCTTTTCCAGTTTCTCTTCAATCTGCTCAATCGACCAAAAAGATCTGCCGTTTTGACGCATCCATTTGTGATAACCCTTATACGAGTCGTGGTCGGTGACCAGCATTCCATCGAATCCCTGAGCCGAAAGCAGCTCAATGTATCTTTCCACACTGACACTCGCGTCGATGGAGCCTGCCTTCGTGTGGCAGTGCATGTCAAATTTCATCATAGATATTCGTCCGGCCGCTCAGCGGCCTTGACTTCGCCTCCTTTTTGGCAGATGCTTCCGCTGCTTTGCCCTTAAAATGCCACGCGGCTTATGCGCTGCACTTTTGGGCGTGAGACCTGCCTCGCTTCTGCCTTCGCCTTACGGCTCGCCCCTTAAAATGCCTCGCGGCTTGCGCGCTGCAAATCAGTGGGCTGGGGCTGCAAATCGCAGTACCAAGTACATTGTATCACAGTCTAACAGAAACGGCGAAGTTTTTTTGTAATTTCCTATATTTTCTTTCGCGCGGCGCTTACACTTGTTTCGGGAACGGCGGCCAACCCATCTGCTGCTTGCCGATCACATGGAAATGCAGATGCTTGACCGTTTGGAACGCGTCATCGCCGTTGTTGCTGACCACACGGTAGCCGTTCTCCAGTCCGAGATTCTTTGCGATATCCTTGATCTTGCACAGCAGATAGCCAAGCAGCTCCTGATCCTCGTCGGTCGTCGCGTCCAACGACGCGATATGCTTTTTAGGGATTACCAGTACATGTACCGGTGCCTGTGGGTCCAAGTCGTGAAACGCGATAATCTTGTCATCCTCGTACGCGATATTAGATGGAATTTCGTGGTTTGCAATCATGCAGAATACACAGTCGCTCATGGTAAAATTTCTCCTTTCAGTCCGTCTTGATATATACTTAAAAGTTTTACTTTTTTGAAACAATGAAAATCCTCGGCGCTGCCCATCGCGTAAACCTTGACATAATTCTCCGCGTAGCCGCAAAGCAGGCGTTTGTCTGCCGGCCGCGCGTCATCGCCGTTTTCGATGTTTATGCCAGGCTTCCCCGCGTTCCGCGCCTCATCGCCCGCGTATTCCTCGAACAAGACGCTTCGCACCTCGCCGATGCTTTCCCTGAGGAAAATCTCCGCCTGCCGTTCTCCGGCTTCGATGAGGGCGGTCACCCTCGCATTTTTGATTTCTCCGGGCACCTGGTTTTTCATCTCATAGGCCGCGGTTCCCTCACGCTTGGAATATTTGAAGGCATGCACCTTGAGGAATCCCGCCTCCTCCACCATGCGCACGCTGTCCGCGAAATCTTCGTCGGTTTCACCCGGAAAGCCGCAAATGATGTCGGTTGTAATCCCGTAATGCGGATCGCGTGCTTTGAGTACGCGCACAATGTCCAGATATTCCTCGCGGCTGTAATGCCGGTTCATCGCCGCGATAATCTTATCGCTGCCGCTCTGGATCGAGAGGTGCAGATGCGGGCAAAGCTTCTCATACGCCAAAAGCCGCTTGACATAATCGGCATTGACCACCGTAGGCTCCAGCGAGCTCAGTCGAATACGAAAATCGCCCTCCAGCGCGTTCAGTCTGTTGATGATGATTTCGATGCCCCGCATGCCGCGCTCCTGTTCAGAAGGCAGAAGCGGATACAAAAAATTTTCCTCGGTGCCGTAGAGCGCTGTGTTGATACCGGTCAGCACCAGTTCCTTGAAGCCGTTCGCGATCAGCGTCTGCGCTTCCAAAATGATCTCCCGCGGGTCGCGGCTGCGCACCTGCCCACGCGCAAACGGGATCAGACAATAGGAACAGAATCGGTTGCAGCCCTCCTGGATCTTGATATAGGCGCGGGTACGGGAATCCATGGACGTGATAATGCCCTTATCATGGTAGGATGTCAGCGCGTCATACTCCAAAATATGCGTCTGCTTGCTGTGATTTTGCAGATATTCGCCGACGTATCGCACCAGATGGTTCTTTTCGCCGGTTCCTGCGACGATGTCAACCTCCGGCAGCGCCGCGACTTCCTCAGGTTTGACCTGCGCGTAACACCCGGTCACCGCGACAATGGCCTGCGGACACTGTTTTTTCATGCGGCGGATATACTGCCGCGACTTGCGGTCCGCGAGGTTCGTCACAGTGCAGGTATTGATGATATAAACGTCCGCAGGGTCTTCTTCGCCGGTAATCTCGTATCCGGCGTCGCGAAACTGTTCCTTCATGGCTTCGGTTTCGTACTGGTTGACCTTGCAGCCCAATGTATGAAATGCAGCCTTCATCGGGCGCCTCCTTCTCGTAGTTTGCGGGCGCAGTCGGCCCTGCAATAATTTATTTTACCACAAAATTCGTGTCCCGCAAAGTCTTCGCGCTTCTTTTTTTCTCTTTGCCGCATAAAATATACAGCCGTATCAGCGAAGCGTTGTCTTGTCTGTATTCCGCGGGAATCCGGTTCTGTTCAGCGTCACCTTGCGGAAGGCTCCCCTTACGCGCGGCGGAAAGGTTCTGTTCTTATGAAAATTCGTAAATTTGATATTCTGCTTTTGCTATGCCTCATTTTGTTTCTGATCGCAGGGCTGTGGTCTTATGGCCGGGCTTGTCAACGGGCTGCAGCGGTGCTTCGCGACCCGGGCGCGGCGGTGCTTTCCCATGCCGCTGTCTCAGCACTGACGTTTTGTGCCGCGCCCCTGCCGGAAGACAGCCGGGAATCGATCGGCATCCCGATCCTCATGTATCATGGCATCACAGACAACGACGGTAAAGAAAACGATTATTTTATCAGAGCGGAGCGTCTGGAAAGCGATCTCAAATGGCTGCGGGACAACGGTTACACCACGATTCTGCCGTCACGCCTCATCGCTTACGCCGCGGAGGGTGCCAAGCTTCCGCGAAAGCCTGTCATTCTGAGCTTCGATGATGGTTACTGCAACAACTATACCTATGCCTTCCCCCTGCTGCGGCAATATCAGGCCAAAGCTGTTATCGCGCTGATTGGCGCGGATTGCGCGCGCAGCTCCGACGACATCTATCGCGTCCCTGCAAGCTGCGCGCTTTCGTGGGGAGAAGTCGCGCTGATGAGCCGCTCCGGTCTTGTGGAATTTGCAAGCCATACCTATGATCTGCATCGCATCCGTAACGGTCGTAAGGGCGCTGACCGCAAAAAAGGAGAAGACTTCGAAACCTATGCGCGGCTTCTGCGCGAGGATTCGCAAAAAAATCAGAGATTGATCACAGCGGCGGCCGGCAAGCCGCCACAGGTTTTCGCCTGGCCTTACGGCGCTTATCCAATGGACGGCACGGCAGATTCGACGCTCAAGGCGCTCGGCATGCAAGCAACCTTCACCTCCTACCAGCGGACCTCCGTAGTGCGGCGCGGTGATGCAGATTCCCTCTACGGACTCGGACGGTATCTACGCACACCGCGATTCGACATCACAAAAATTGCCGGAAACGCAAGCGGATGATATTTTCCGCTTCCGCGCAAAGTTTGGGCTTTCCTTTTACCCTCGTTTCTGTTAAAATGGAGAGAGAATACTTCCGTACGGATATCGGATAAACAAGGGGGTTCCAAACATGAAACGTAAAGATAAACAGAATAAAAAAAGACGCAACAACGATCTGGTTGAAGTGAGCGTGAATGTGGATGTTTCCAAAATTGTAAGGAATGCCGCCATTGCGGGCGTTTTCATCGTCGGCATCGTTTTTGGCTGCAGCACCTATCGCAAAATGCTGGAATGGCAGCGCGACGACAAATAGGGAGGCTCGCGTATGAAACTGCAAGAATCCGGTGAAATGTACCTGGAGACGATTTATGTTCTTTCAAAGGAGCTGCCTGCGGTACGTTCCATCGACGTCGGGGAATATATGGGGTTCAGCAAGCCGAGCGTCAGCCGGGCAGTCGGTCTCCTCAAAGAAAACGGTTACATTACTGTAGATGACGGCGGTCATCTGCGTCTGACCGCGAGCGGGCACGAGATCGCGGAAAAAATCTACGAGCGGCACACCGTACTTACCGCGGTTCTGACCTATATCGGCGTAGATGCCAAGACTGCGGCGGAGGATGCCTGCAAGATTGAGCATGATATCAGCGATGAAACCTTTGCGGCCATCAAACGTCACGTAAAGTCGAAACAGGAAGAACGCGAGGCAGACAAAGCCGAAGCGTAAGCGAGACTGCGTCGCCGCGATCCCTACGAACGCGAAGCGAGCCGGCAATACGAGCGGCATGCCCACGAACGCGAAGTGAGTCGGTAATGCGAGCAGCATACCCATGAACGCGAAGCGGACCGCGGCAATGCAAGCGGCATGCCCACAGACGCGAAGCGGACCGGCAATGCGAGCAGCATACCCACGAACGCGAAGCGGACCGCGACAATGCGAGCAGCATACCCACAGACGTGAAGCGGACCGCGGCGCGAAAAGCATAGGCATGGATCGCGCATAACATAATCTGAAGAGTGCTGCGCGCATGCCGCTTAGAAGGGCAAAAGTGTGCAAAACGGAATCTGCGATTCCTTTATACACATGTCTGCCATGCATGGCAGGCGCTTCGCAAGGTGCTTTCGTCAATATTCCGGAAATATCGCAAGCGATATTTCCTACATAACCAAAAGAAAGAGCCGACGTTCCGCGGCGCGCAAAACAGCGCCGCAGCGGAACGTCGGCTTTTTGCCGCGCGCGTATTGATTCGCGCGCGATCGGCGGCGCGGCTTCGCGCGGTCATCACTGCCGCGCCGCGCTACAGCTCGTATTCGTACATGATCATCGCCAGCGCTGCCATGCCCGCGGTTTCGGTACGCAGAATAATCTTGCCAAGGCTGACGATTTGCGCCGGTGTCGGCAGCGCGCGCAGCTTGGCGATTTCTTCATCGGCAAAGCCGCCCTCCGGCCCGATGATGAGAGCAATCTTTCGCGGCGGTATGTTGTCCGCGAAAGACGCGCCGGACACGTTGCGTCTTTCGCAGGGATTCTTCTCATTAGATCCATCTTTACCGAAGCTGCCGCATGCCTCACGCAGACAATCCTTTAAGGTTCTCCCTGTTTCATTTTCGTAGGGACAGAGAATCAGGTCATAATCTTCCAGCTTTCTGCACATTTCGTCAAAATCGAGCTGCGGCTCAACCTGTGGAATTTTGCCGCGCTTGCACTGCTTCACAGCTTCATCGGCAATTTTTTGCCAGCGTGTCATTTTTTTTAAAAAATTCCCTTTTTCGACAACCACAGTCCGCGCTGTAAAAACCGGCACAATGCAATCCACGCCCAGTTCGACAGTCTTTTGAATGACCGTTTCCATCTTCGCCGCCTTCGGCACACCCTGAAACAGAGTTACGCGCGTCAACGGTTCTGTCGCGTCCTTCTGCCTGTCTACAATGCGCAGTGTCACACAAGTATCTTCGATTTCTTCGATTTCCGTTTCGTATTCCCATCCGGTGCCGTCGCAGACGGTGACCGCGTCGCCGCATTTCGCGCGCAGAACGCGCGTCAAATGTTTGATGTCCTGCGCGTCCTCCAAATAGATTCGGCTGCTTGTCACTGCTTCTTCCTCAACAAAAAATTTAATCATATTCTCCTGCGTTTCCTATCTGTTTTTTAAATCCCTCGCCTAACGCTTAGCCACAATCGCGCACCACATGCCATCCTCTTTGACCTCCATGATGGCGAAACCGAGCGCGCGCATTGCGTCAACAACCTCCGGCATTTTTTCGACCAGAATTCCCGAGGAAATATATCTGCCGCCCGGCAGCAGATGTCTCGCGACATCCTTGCTGAGGGTCACGACCAGATCTGCCATCAGATTCGCTACGATGACGTCTGCCTGAAAGTCAATGCCCTTGGTCAAATCTCCGTACTGCGCGGAAGCGATTCGCTCTACATGATTCAGAGCGATGTTTTCGCCGGCGATTGCCACCGCGTCCGGGTCGATCTCCACGCCAAGCACTTCCGAAGCGCCGAGCAGCGCGCCCGCGATGGAAAGAATGCCAGAGCCGCAGCCTACGTCTAAAACTTTTTCTCCGGGCACGAGATAGTCCTCCATCAGCCGGATGCACAGAGAGGTTGTTTCATGTGTGCCGGTGCCGAAAGCCATGCCCGGGTCGATTTCAATGATTTTTTCGCCTGCTTTCGGTTCGTAAGACTCCCATGTCGGTTTGACGACGATAGATCTGCTGACCTTCGCGGGTTTGAAATATGCCTTCCAGTTGTCCTTCCACTCGCTGTCGTCCTCACAGCGAATCTCGGTTTGCAGGCTGCCGATATCGAGCTGCTCGCCGAAGGCTCCCGCCTCTGCCTGCGTCTTGAGCTCGCGCATGGCCGCGCGAACCGCTTCGGCTTTTTCGCGCCCCTCTTCGTCGTCGTTCATATATATGGTCACCTTCGGTGTCTCGTTCTTTAACTCCAGTACGCTGTCATCGATATAATCCCATTCGTAGCCTTTTTCTTTTTTGAGCAGGTCATCGATGTCCGCGGGATCTTCCACCACCGCGTCTGTAATGCCCAAATTCATCAGCGCCGACAGGATCAATTCGATTCCCTCTCGCCGCGTTTCGATTCCGATTTCTAAATATTTCATCATGCGTTCCTCTTACTTCTTTGATTCCTGCCTTATGGCAGTGTCGATCATTGGGACAAGACCACAATACGACAAGTTCATAGCCGGCTCTTGCCGGTGAACTTCAGCATAAGGTTTGTCTAGCCATTCACACTTCGCGTCTGCTCGTGTTCATGGGACAAGACCATTATACCACAGGGGGGCTTCAAAGAGCAAGTTTCTCCCTGTTTTTGCCGGCGCGCACCTTCGCCGGTTCCCAAAAAGCCGCTGTCAAACAACGCGAAAATGTGATAGAATGATTTTAACGCGGAGCGATTCTAAAATATTTTCGCAGGGGAGGCGCAGGCACTATGAAAAAAAACAAAACCTATTTTACGACCGGAGAATTTGCCAAGCTGTTCGGAATCAAAAAACAAACCCTGTTTCACTATGACCAGTGCGGCATCTTCAAGCCTGATGTGATCGGCGAAAACGGCTATCGCTACTATTCCTACTCACAGCCGGAAACCTTTGCCATCATCGCCATGCTGCGGGAACTCGGTGTGAGCATCCATGAAATCAAGGAGCACATGGATCATCGCTCGCCGGAGGCTCTGATTCAGCTTTTGGAGTCCAAAAAAGCGACAATCGACGAACGCATCGCCGCTTTGACTTGGGCGAAGGGCTATATCGATAAAAAGATTCAGGAAACAGAAGAAGGTCTGCGCGCGCCGATCGGCAAGATTATCATCGAAAAAGCGCCAGATGAATATTTCATCACAACCGAATACAGGGGCGCGGACGATGAGCGCGCGGTTGCCGAAGCTTTGGGCAAGCATTTTGCTTTTTGTCAATCTCTCGGTCTTTACAGCGCTTACCCCATCGGCGCCGCGATTCCGCGTGATTCTGTCACCGCGGACGGCTATCAGTACTCTGAATTCTACACCTATGTGCATCCTTCTGAGCTGGCGGATGTTGACAGTAAACAGGTCTCGCTGAGCGGCGGCGGCACTTTTTTGGTGCTCTACGACGCGCATGGCTATGAAAATATTCACGCGAACTGTCTCAAGCTGCTCGCCTACGCAAAGGAACATCATTTGAAGCTTGACAATTACTTCTACGAGGACGTCATCCTCGATGATCTCTCCACCGAAGGCTATAACAACTATCTGGTCAAGCTGTCCATCGCCATTCTTTCGTGAAGCGCGCGAAAAATGAAGCCTCGCCACGCGGGAAGCGCATCGGAAGGCCATACTGTTTCCTTCACTTTCACGATCGCGCCGCTTTTTGGGGTAAAAAGTGCCCAAAGATGTAACGAAGTTGGCCTTGGCTCAGATGCCGCATGGAATATCAAGCACACTCCCTCTGATTTTTGTTGCAAACGCCAATATGTTTTCATAAAATTTGTGTTTGCTCATAGTTTTTTGAAAAGGAGATGGAAATTCCATCTATTTTGCCTAAAAAACCTTGAGGCACGCGCAGGAAACAGGCGATGCATTACATCTTTTTGCTCAAACTACGCGAAAATGGGAACTTTCACTTGCGTTTTCCTCTTTTGCGCTTTCCTCTTTCCGGAAACATCGCAAGCGATCATTCCTGGTAGAGTAAAAAAGACAGAACAAAATTCCGTCACATTTGTAAGCTGACAGCTAGGATAAAAGTGCGCATAACGAAATCAGAGATTTCTATGCACACATGGCGCTCACCCATGAACGCCGCTTCGCAAGGTGCTTTTGTCGTTATTCCGGAAATATTGCTATGCGATATTTCCACAGCCCCTACATAAAAAGAGGGCTGCGCTCTAACGGTTTTTTTCGTTAAAGCGACAGCCCCTTTCGTATGTTTACAATGCTGTTTTGTCTGCATCCGGTTTGGAGCGCGGGCTTTTACGCGCGCTGTCCGGAAGGTCTTGCTTCGTAGACTATTTGATTCTGCAAGCGTATTTGCACTGGGTCAAAGCGGTCTTCGCGACTAATTCGCCCTGCGCGTCATATACCATGACTCTGGCCTTGTAATAGTATCTCGTACCCTTCTTGCCTGTCGTGTTGGTATAGGTCTTGGCAGTTGTCTCAAACTTGCCAACGTATTTCGCGTTCTTAATCGTGCTTCTGTAGAATTTATATTTTACAGTGTAGCCCAGATCCTCGATTGCCTTGATTGCGTCCTCGTTGACTTTCAGATTTACTTTGATGTTGCCTTTCGCGGTCTTCGCGGAGCGTGCCTGCAGCATGATTTCTTTTGCCTGTTCCGCTGCCTTCGCGTCTTGCTGCTCGAATACCTTCTCTGCGTCCTCTACGCTCATAATCGCGTATGTGGAGAAATGTCCGGTTGTAAAGGTATAGGTGCCGTCCGCGTTCTTCTTACCGTCTACTCTGTGGTAAACGCCATTATCGTCGATGTAAACGCAGATGACTTCCTTCGCGTTCAGCGTCGCGCTTGGCTTGATTGTAACGGTGACGTTGCCGCCATGAAAGTCGGTTACCGCGCCGTTGGAAGTAACCAGCTTCAACTCAACCTGATGGATATCCGCGTCGCTCTTAACGGTTTTTACAAGCAGCTTAACGGTTCCGGTTGTTCCGGCCTGCGCCGCCAGCGCGTCAACAGCGTTTTTGTCTAATTGAACCTTCGCGGCATCGGTTTTAAAGGTGAGGTTCGCGTCAGTTTTTTCGGCGATTTCCTTGACTGTCTTTTCCGGAATTCCGACTTCTGCCGCTGCAGCCGCGCCTGCCGCGCTCGTCGCGTCTATGATGATCTGCTCGGATTTGTTCGCGGTTGCCTTATCCACGATCTTGTCAGCCGTCTGATCATCAACCGTCGCTGTGGTGGTCTTCGTTCCGTCAGCGGCAGTCGTTGTAGACGCGTTGATGTCCGCCGTAGTCGTAGCCGGCGTACCGGTTGCGGTATTCTCAGACTGATTGGTTACGTTGTCGGTCGGTACATACGGGGTATATATAATTGCAGTACCTTCATAGTCCCAAGCCTTTCCTTCAACTGCGGTCCAATAATACCCTGCTGGTTTTGCATCATCTGTAGCTACCATGAACTTTGTATCGGATACTTTGAAAACTTTGCAGCTCTCATCTACATAGTCTTTTGGATTTGACGTAAACTCACCGCCGGTAATGGAAATTGTACCTGTAGTTTTAATAATCTTTCCATTGAATGTACCACCGGTAATGGTCAGCTGATGTTGATCTTTTTCAACGATATTGCAGGAACGTCCGCAATTGAAAACTGCGACAGCAGTTTCGGTGCCATTAGCTCCAGTGAATGTGCCGCCGTTAATGGTCGCGATACTATGATTCTGTACAGCTGCTTGGCCGTAGTTATTAAAATTGCCATTGTGAATTACGACTTTCGCGCCATCATCATTCTTAATCGTATTCAATCCGCCTAAAAATGTTCCGCCATTGATAGTCAGTGTTGGTTCTGCTTGATTTGTTCCCTCAACATGTCCGCTTCTTGGCTCTTTTGAGGAATAGTTGTAGTATCCATTTTCAACCAATGAAGAATATTTTCCCTTTTCGGTGTTTCCACCTGCTGTTTGGACTTTTGTAGCCTCATTTATCGTCATGGTTCCATGGTTCACAATTGTATAATACGAGTTTTCACCGCTTTCACTTGCTGATGTACCGATCTCTTGGCTTCTGTCATATGTTCCGCCATTCAACACTACGGTACCGTTGTTAAAAATAGCCGCTTTTCCATGTTTCACATTATCAACAGTTCCCGCACCTTCAATCGTTAACTCTGTATCGTTTACACCGTTTACAACCGTAATGGTATCACTGTTTTTATTTGTGAGTGTTTTGCCATTAAGGTTAAGCGTAACCTTTTTGCCCGCAGGAATTGTAATGTCTTCTGTGGTATTGGCAAGAAGTTCTACCGTTGTTGTTTCGCCTTCTGTGGCTGCGTTAATCGCTTCCTGCAGGGTTGGATAAGTTGTTTCGCCAATTTTTGCGACCGCAGCCGTTTCCCCATCCGCGAACGCCATCGTTGGCATGAAGCATGCTATCATGAGCACGCTCATTAAAATAGCAAATATTTTTTTTATTTTCTTTCTCCTTGTTTCGCTTTGTTTTACGTTCTGACAAAATTCGCTTTTTCTTTTTTTCGTATCGACACTCCCCTTCCTTATTATGCAGGAAATATCGCCGGGCGATATTTTCGAAATCACGACAAAAGCACCTTGCGCAGTGCCTGCCATGCATGACAGGCATGTATGCAACGGAAACCGCGGTTCCGTTTTGCACACTTTTGTCTTCGCTTTTTCCGCAAATACAAAAGAAGCAAGCCAAAGCTCGCTTCAACGTATTGCGATCGATATCATGATCGGCAGCCATGCTCTTTCGAGCCCCCTTAAGCCGCGAACCTTTTGCGCTTTGCGCCCCTGCCTTTTGGCAGACTTGCCTGTGTGCTTTTGTATTTACATCTTGGATTATACCACTTTTTTCCGCGCTTAAACAGTGTTTTTGTAAAAAAAACGAAAAATTAGCAACAAAAACGGAGAAGCAAGATAAAAGCACGCATGGAAGATGCTGAGCCTCCTATACGTGCTTTCGTTCCTTTTTTCGCTGTTTCGCGTTTCCGCTATAAGAAATGCGGGAGCCACTTGCCGGTTCGCGCTTATTCGCCGATGTATTCGTCGTAGCTGCAGAGCTTATCGACAATGCTGCCGTCCGGCTGAATCTCGATGATGCGGTTTGCGATAGTCTGGATAAATTCGTGGTCGTGCGACGCGAAGAGAATGCCACCCTTAAAGGCGATCAGCCCCTCGTTGACCGCGGTGATGGACTCAAGGTCCAAATGGTTGGTCGGCTGGTCGAGCACGAGCATATTCGAACCGAAGAGCATCATCCGGGAAAGCATGCAGCGCACCTTTTCGCCGCCGGAGAGCACCTTGACCGGTTTGTGGACCTCGTCGCCGGAGAACAGCATCTTGCCGAGGAAGCCGCGCAGGAAGGTCTCGCTGGTGTCCTGTGAATACTGTGAGAGCCATTCGACAAGATTCAGATCGCAGCCGTTAAAGAAGTCCGAGTTGTCGAGCGGAAAATACGAGGTCGCGATCGTCACGCCCCATTTATAGCTGCCTTCGTCCGGCTCCAATTCGCCCATGATGATCTTGAACAGCGTGGTGTTCGCGATCTCGTTTTCACCGACAAAGGCGATCTTATCTCCGTTGTTGACGCGGAAAGATACGTTGTCGAGCACCTTCACGCCATCGATGGTCTTGGAGATGCCCTCCACCTGCAGGATTTCCTTGCCCGGCTCACGGTCCATCTTGAAGCCGACGAACGGGTAGCGGCGCGAGGACGCCGGCATTTCCTCCACGCTCAGCTTATCCAGCAGCTTGCGGCGCGAGGTTGCCTGCTTGGATTTGGACTTATTGGCAGAGAAACGCTGAATGAACGCCTGCAGCTCCTTGATCTTTTCTTCATTCTTTTTGTTCTGGTCCTTGATCATGCGCTGCACCAGCTGGCTGGATTCGTACCAGAACTCGTAGTTGCCGACGTACATCTTGATCTTGCCGTAATCGACGTCAACGATGTTCGTGCAGACCGTATTGAGGAAATGTCTGTCGTGCGAAACGACCAGCACCGTTCCCGGATATTCCATCAAAAAATCCTCCAGCCAGGCGATGGCTTTGACGTCCAGATGGTTGGTCGGCTCGTCAAGCAGGATAATGCCCGGATTGCCGAACAGCGCCTGTGCGAGCAGCACTTTGACCTTTTCTTTCGCGGTCAGGCTCGCCATCTGCGCATACAGAATGTCCGCAGATAAGCCCAGCCCCTGGATCAGACGGCTCACATCGGACTCTGCCTCCCAGCCGTTCATTTCCGCAAACTCGGATTCCAGCTCCGCGGCGCGCATGCCGTCTTCGTCGCTGAAATCTTCCTTCATGTAGATGGCGTCCTTTTCCTTCATCACATCGTACAGACGGCGATTACCCATGATAACGGTGTCGAGCACCGTAAATTCATCGAATGCGAAATGGTCCTGTTTGAGTACGGACATCCGCACGCCCGGCTTGAGCGATACATCTCCGGTGGTCGGGTCGAGATCACCCGAAAGGATGCGCAGGAACGTGGATTTGCCCGCGCCGTTAGCGCCGATGATACCGTAGCAGTTGCCCGGCGTGAATTTGAGATCCACATCCTTAAACAGCGGCTGACCGCTGAAGTTCATACTGACGTTTGTAACTGTTAGCATTGATTTTTTCCTTTTCTGTTTATTCACGCAAAAAGGGCGCTCGGCCCTTTCATTTTGCTATCGTCTATCCGTATTATACGGGAAAATGCGGCAAAAAGCAATCCGCAATTATCGGGCAGTTTTTACGTCCGCGCTTCATCTAGCCTGTGCAGGGCTTTTTTGAACTGTACCGCAAAAATCATTACGGTGCAGAGTACCGCGATGCCGTCCGCGATCGGCTCCGCGGTATACACCGCCATGGTCTGATCTGTCATCAGGTGCGGCATCAGATAAATGAGCGGGATGAGCAGGACGAACTTGCGGAGAATCGCCACAATGATCGAACAGACCGCGTTTCCGGTCGATACAAAAGTCATCTGACAGGCAATCTGCGCGCCGAACAGACATAAGGCGCCGCAGTAGACACGCAGCGCTTTTGCGGTAAAGGCCAGCAGCGCCGCGTCGTTGGTGAACAGCCCCGCGAACGCGCCCGGAAACAGCTGTACCAGCGCCCACAGGCCGAAAGAATACACGAGGCTGCTTCGCAGGAGCAGCCGGAAGGTCCGGCTGACACGTTCCCTGTTTCCCGCGCCGAAATTATAGCTGCTGATCGGCTGCGCGCCTTGGGCAATCCCTTGCAGCGGCAGCATCGCGAACTGCATCACGCTGCTGAGAATGGTCATCGCGCCGACTGCCAGATCTCCGCCGTATTGGAGCAGAGAAGAATTGAAACAAAGCGAAATGACACTTTCACTGCCCTGCATGACAAACGCCGACATGCCGAGCGCAATACAAGGCGGCAAAAAGCGAAGTCCGGTCAGAAAATTTTCTTTTTTGATCTTAAGAACCGTCTTGCTTCCTGTCAAAAAGGACAGAACCCATACGCAGGAAATTCCCTGTGAAATTACCGTCGCCAGTGCCGCGCCCTTCACGCCCATGCCCAGCCCAAAGATCAAGATAGGGTCCAGCACGATATTGCAAATGGCGCCGATCAATACGGTTTTCATGCTGACACGCGCGAAGCCCTGTGCCGTAATGAAAGCATTCATGCCGAGGGTCAGCTGCACGAAAATCGTTCCGAGCGCGTAGATGTTCATATACGCGAGCGCGTAAGGAATCGTATTCTCGCTGGCACCGAACAGGAGCAGAAATGCTTCGCTCCAAAGCAGCAGCGCCGCGGTCAAAATCGCGGAGATGGCAAGCTGCATCGTCACGCAGCCGCCGAGAATTTTTTCGGCATCCGCGTGTCTGCCCTTCCCCATCGCGATGGAGGCGCGCGGCGCGCCGCCGGAGGCCACAAAAGACGCGAACGCGGAGACGATCAGAATCAGCGGCATACAGACGCCGACGCCGGTTAACGCCAGACTGCCGTCGGTCGGAATATGTCCGATATAGACGCGGTCCACCATATTGTACAGCATATTGACCAGCTGCGCGATGACCGTCGGTATCGAGAGCCTGAGCAGGAGCTTTCCAATCGGCTCCGTTTCGAGAAAGGTTTTGTTATCTTGTGTTTGTTCCATGATGTTTTCCTCGAAAAAAGAATCCCCCGGGTTTTGCTTTACCCCGAGGGATATCCATCGTAATCTTTTTTTGCGTCAACGGCTAGTTGAAGAATTCCTTGAATTTTTCCTTAAAGGAATTCCGCTTCTGATAGCACTCTTCGGTCACGACCTTGCCCATATCCTCGATCGCCTTCTTCTGCTTGTGGTTCAGCTTGGTCGGCACTTCGAGATTGACCTTGACGTACAAATCGCCCTTAGCCTCTCTCTTGAGATATTTTACGCCTTTATCTTTGAGACGGAAGGTTGTACCCGGCTGTGTGCCTGCCGGCACCTTATAGGAAACCTTGCCGTCCAGGGTCGGAACGATAATTTCCGCGCCGAGGGCTGCCTGATCGAAGCTGATCGGAATCTCCAAATAAAGATCCGCGCCGCTGCGCTTGAACACCTTGTGCGGTTTTACCTGCAGCACAATGTATAAATCACCCGCCGGTCCGCCGTTGATACCCGGCTCGCCCTGTCCTCTGATCGGAATGACGGATTCGTTGTCCACGCCTGCCGGAATATCGACAGAGATCGTGACGGTCTTGCGAATCTTGCCCTGTCCTTTGCAGTCCGGACAAGGTTCCTCGATAATCTTACCGCTGCCGCCGCACTGGTCACAGGTCGTGACGGACTGGAACTGTCCGAACGGGGTTCTCTGCATCTGACTGATCTGTCCGCTGCCGCCGCATTTCGGGCAGGTCTTTTTGGATGTTCCTGGTTTCGCGCCCTCGCCCTTACAGGTCGGACAAGTTACAAATTTTGTCAGTTCAATCTTCTTTTTCGTGCCAAAGGCTGCCTCTTCAAAGGTGATGGAAATCGCTTTTTGCAGATCCTTGCCCTTGCGCGGCTGATTGGCTCTGCGCTGGCCGCCGAAGCCGCCCGCGCCGCCGCCGAACGCGCTGCCGAACATATCGAAGATGTCCTCAAAGCCGCCGAAGCCGCCGCCGAAGCCGCCGAAGCCGCCCGCGCCGCCGCCCATGCCGTTCGGATCTACGCCCGCATGACCGAATCTGTCATACTTACTCTTTTTGTCGGGGTCAGACAGAACGCTGTAGGCTTCGTTGACTTCTTTGAATTTCTCTTCGGCTTCCTTGTTTCCGGGATTCTTGTCGGGGTGGTATTTCATAGCCATCTTACGAAAAGCCTTTTTAATTTCCTCCTCACTGGCGCCCTTCTGCAAGCCAAGCACTTCATAGTAATCGCGTTTTTCTGCCATAATAAACCTCTCTCATTACGCCCTAAACGCCGGAGCAGAGATGCCCCAGCGTCTAGTGCTATTTCATCTATCTACGATTATTTGTCATCATCCACTACGGTGTAGTCCGCGTCGACCACATTGTCATCTGCCGCGCCTGTCTGCGCGCCCGCGTCCTGCGCGCCTGCCGCGTCAGCGCCGCCCATGCCGGCCGCGCCCGCTGCTGCTTGCGCCGCCTGCGCCTGCTCATACAGCTTGGTGGAAATGATGTGGAACTTCTCAGTCAGTGCTTCGGTCTTTTCTTTGATCTGGTCAACCGTACCGTTGTTCAGCACAGCCTGCAGCTGATCCTTGGCATCAGTGATCTGCGTCTTTTCGTCGTCGGAGATCTTGCCTTCCAGTTCCTTCAGAGATTTTTCGGTATCGTAGATCAAAGCTTCCGCTCTGTTTCTAAGATCAACCTCTTCTTTTCTCTTCTTATCTTCTTCCGCGTACTGTTCCGCCTCTGCGACCTTTCTCTTGATCTCGTCTTCGGAAAGGTTCGTGGAAGAGGTGATGGTAATTCTCTGTTCCTTACCGGTTCCCATATCCTTCGCGCTGACGTTTACGATGCCGTTCGCGTCGATATCGAAGGTTACCTCGATCTGCGGGATTCCACGCGGTGCCGGCGCGATGCCGGTCAGCTGGAATCTGCCTAAGGTCGTGTTGCCGGCTGCCATTTCTCTTTCACCCTGCATTACGTGGATGTCAACGGCTGTCTGGTTGTCGGCAGCAGTCGAGAAGATCTGGCTCTTCTTGGTCGGGATCGTGGTATTTCTTTCAATCAGCTTGGTTGCGACGCCGCCCAGTGTCTCGATGGACAGAGAAAGCGGCGTAACATCGAGCAGCAGTACATCGTGTACTTCGCCGGTCAGAACGCCTGCCTGAATCGCTGCGCCGATCGCGACGCATTCATCCGGGTTGATGCCCTTGAACGGTTCTTTGCCGGTGACTTTCTTAACTGCTTCCTGTACAGCCGGAATTCTGGTGGAGCCGCCGACTAAGATAACCTTCGCGATATCCGCGTTGGTGACGCCTGCATCCTGCATCGCCTTTTTCATCGGCTCGATGGTTCTCTGTACCAGATGCTCGGTCAGCTGATCGAATTTTGCTCTTGTGATGTCTTCGTTCATGTGCAGCGGACCTTCCGCGGTTACGGTAATGAACGGTAAGTTCACATTCGTTGTCTGGGAACCGGAAAGTTCCTTCTTTGCTTTTTCGGCTGCTTCTTTTAATCTCTGCAGCGCCATCTTGTCGGCTCTCAGATCTACGCCATGTTCCTTCGCGAACTTGTCTGCCAGATAGTTCATCAGCACATCGT
>ERZ857998.661-NODE-661-length-45684-cov-4.132854_pt1 | contig 45684 bp, 33 predicted proteins | sample MGYA00519954_ERZ857998 | MGnify/ENA primary metagenome ERZ857998 (study PRJEB31778, sample SAMEA3449424) | human gut metagenome | biome: human gut; feature: human-associated habitat; material: faeces | place: United Kingdom | collected 2010/2012 ...
AATGAAAACGGTTTCGTATTGATTCATACTCGTTTAATTAAATAAATAAATTATTCGTTTTAAAAATGCGGTGCAAAGGTAGACATTTTATTTTGAACTACAAACATTTAATGTTTTTTTGTGTAGGGATATAGGAATTGTCTTCGGCTTGCACTATCTTTGCAAAGTTGTTTAAACAATAATTTCATGATAGAGCAATTCAACTTTGATATCCGCCTTATCTTTGCCATACTGAACGGTAAAGTGTCGGCTGCCATTAACCGAAAGCTGTCCCGCAACTTCCGCCAGAACGGTTTGGAGATTACTCCGGAACAGTGGACCGTCCTCATCTTCTTATGGGAAAAGGACGGGGTGACGCAACAAGAGTTGTGTAATGCAACTTTCAAAGACAAGCCCAGCATGACGCGCTTGATAGACAATATGGAGCGTCAGCATCTCGTCGTGCGCATATCGGACAAGAAAGACCGCCGAACCAATCTGATACATCTGACCAAGGACGGCAAGGAGCTGGAAGAACGCGCGCGCGTCATTGCCAACCAGACCCTCAAAGAAGCCTTGAAAGGCATCACCATCGAAGAGCTCAGTGTGAGCCAGGAGGTGCTGAGGAAGATTTTCTTCAATACGAAGGACTAAGATATAGGGATTAGGGGTTAAGGATTAGAGATTAAGGGAGGAGAAAACAAGGGGATGAAGCGTCATTTTTCATTCCTCATCTTCCATTCTTTATTAAAATATGGATTTTTTGCAAAAATAATTTCGCTTGTTAAAGAATTATGCTTTTCTTTGTGACAAGAATACGAAAGAATATAATAATCTAATTAAAATACACACACATGAAAGGCTTATTAAAAAATCTGGGATTGATATTAGTCGTAATAGGAGCTGTAATCCTGGTTGCATGTTCTTTTACCGGCAATGTTAACAACAATGCCATCTTGGGCAGTTCTGCCGTTTTGGTTGTAGTGGGATTGATTTCCTACATTGTCATTAACAAGAGAATTGTCGACTAATATCAAAAGAAAAGAAATAAAGAAGGCGGTTAGCATATACATGCAAACCGCCTTTTTTATTTTCTCTCCCCCAGAGGAGCCGAGTCTCATCAAGACTCAGCTTCCGGAGTAATCAGTTTATATCCTTTTCCGTGAATGTTGATGATTTCAATCGAATCATCTTCTTTCAGGTGCTTACGCAGCTTTGTGATATATACATCCATACTACGTGCATTGAAATAGTTGTCATCAATCCAAATAGTCTTCAACGCAAAGTCACGCTGCAGAATTTCGTTGGCATGTGCACAAAGCAAGCCCAGCAGTTCGGATTCTTTGGTGGTCAGTTTAGTCTGCTTCTCGGCAGTCGCCAGAATCTGTTTCTGCGTGTCGAATGTAAACTTACCAATCTTATAGATGTTGCTCTCCTTGTTCTTCTTTCCGCGAACACGTCTCAGGATAGCTTCAATTCTGAAAGTCAGCTCTTCCATACTGAAGGGCTTGGTGATGTAGTCATCGGCACCAATCTTGAAACCTTCCAGAATATCTTCCTTCAATGTTTTTGCCGTCAAGAAGATAATAGGTATTTCGGCATTGGCCGCACGCACTTCTTGTGCCAGTGTGAATCCGTCTTTCTTCGGCATCATCACATCAAACACACACAAGTCATATTTATTCTTCAGGAAAGCCTTGTATCCTGCTTCTCCATCGGGATATAACTCGGCAGCGTAACCTTTTGCCTGTAAATATTCTCTTAAAAGCATGCCAAGATTTTCATCATCTTCGCACAATAAAATACGCAGTTTCTCGTCCATATCAATCAATTTTTTAATAAAGGTAATGCAATAATAAATTTAGTTCCTACGTTCAGTTCACTTTCTGCCCGGATAGTTCCCTTATGATCCATGATAATCTTCTTCACATAAGCCAGTCCCAAGCCGAAGCCTTTCACATCGTGCAGATTACCTGTATGCACGCGATAGAACTTCTCGAATATCTTTTTCAAATTCTCCTTCTTGATGCCGATGCCGTTATCTTGGATGGAAATCATCAGTTTGCCAGGCTCATTCCAAGTCTTCACCGTCAGTTGCAGATCCGCATCCGGACGTTTATACTTCACTGCATTATCCATGAGATTGAAAATCACATTGGTGATATGCATCTCATCGGCAAAAATGGCAGAGTTGGTAGCTTTAAGCTCCGATTCAATCTTTCCATTATAACGCTCCACTTTCAGTGTAAACGTGTTGATAACACCCGCTATCAGCTCGTTGGCATCCAGTTCCTTATTCTTCAAAGTAGCCTTCTGACGGTCAAACATCGACATCTGAAGCACTTTTTCTACCTGGAACCTCAAGCGCTTCGTTTCATCGTTGATGACACCCGATATATGCTGGAACATAGTCGGAGACTTGCCCACAGCCGGGTCTTTCAACATCTGTGCCGCCAGAGAAATCGTCGATATCGGCGTCTTGAACTCGTGCGTCATATTGTTGATGAAATCATTCTTCATCTCCGTCAGCTTCTTCTGGCGGAATACGATGTAAATCGTAAAGATGAACGTCACCAGCAGTACAAAAGTAAATATCATCGACGGTATCATAAACCTGACCGAATCGAAGATATAATCCTTCTTTCCCGGAAAATGTATCTTGACGATACTCATACGGGCTGGTGGGTCATTCAAAAACAATGGCTGCGAATAAGAGCTTTCACTCCCTGCATCGCTATAATCCGCACAACGGTATACCTCCCGACCTTCCCGGTCTATCACCTTGAAGTGATAATCCATATCACCGAGACCATTCTCTATCAGACCTGCTTTTAGATACTGGTCCAGACTTTTGAAATTAACACGCTCCTCAATCGGCTTGTCGCTGGCATTGTATACCATCTGCAACACCACCTCGTCTACCAATGCACGCTGGTAAAGATAGCGGTTTTTAAGCATCTCTATCTGCGAGCGTGAAGTCTGAGGAATGGTTTTTGCTCCGTGTTTGCGTGAAATCATTGCTCTTGGCAATTCAGAAGGCTCGTTACTGAAAGTTTTCAATTCCACCGAAGAACGGACACTGCCATCCGGAGCTGTCATCACAAACCGCTGGGTACGCATCACTCCGCTACTGCTTTGCGATTGTTCCCACGCCTTCTTTTCTGCCTCGGAGATATCCTCATTCAGCCAACGCACAACCTCTGCGGACTCTGCCTCTTTCGAAGCAGCCATCAACGCACGCTTCACCGATTCATCAAATTGTCCGTTACGCATCTTCACCATTTCCTCAATATAGCTTATCTGCAGATACAGCAAACTAAGGAAGGAAAGCCCCATAACAACACCTAATATCCATATAGTTGACTTTTTCATAGTCACAAAATTAACACTCCCTAATTAACACTCCTAACCAATTAACCTGATTTAACCGGACGTTCTCGTAAATTAACCGAAGACCATTTTTTAGGTTGTATTATGAGCATTATAACAAAAACACAAGCCTTTGGTTTGCAAATTTAATAAAAAATTAATCATTCAATTCACAATTCTGCATGTTCTTAATCTACGTTAATGAAAAAAGCCGTTATTACTTGCCATGAAGTAACAACGGCTTTAACAATTGTTATATTAGCAGCCGGTAGTTACAACAGCCAAACTACCAACCCCTGAAAATCATTCTTCAGCTTGCTTTGCCTCAAATTCCTTAATCAGTTTATCCTGCACATCACTCGGAACGAGTTCATAGCTGGCAAACTTCATGATGAACGAAGCACGTCCACCAGTCAGTGAGCTAAGTGCCGTAGAGTAGGATGACATTTCCTTCAAAGGCACCTTAGCACTCAGTTTTTCGTAACCGGCCTCGCTGCTCATACCCATAATCATGGCACGGCGTCCCTGCAAGTCCCCCATCACATCACCCATCTTGTCCGACGGAACAAATACTTCCACGTCATAAATGGGTTCTAGAATCTTCGGGCCTGCATTCTTGAACGCTTCGCTGAACGCATTCCGTCCCGCCAGCATAAAGGAGATTTCATTGGAGTCAACCGGATGCATTTTTCCGTCATATACGATGACACGTACATCGCGAGCATACGAACCAGTCAACGGTCCCTGCTCCATACGTGACATGATACCCTTCAAGATGGCCGGCATGAAACGTGCATCAATGGAACCACCCACAATACTATTGACGAATACCAGCTTGCCACCCCATTCCAATGGAACTTCTTCGGTACCCTTGACGTTCATCTTGAACTCCTGACCATTGAATTTATAGGTTTCGGGCAACGGCATGCCTTCGTAGTAAGGCTCAACAATCAGATGAACTTCACCGAACTGGCCTGCACCACCCGACTGCTTCTTATGGCGATAATCCGCACGGGCAGCTTTGGTAATCGTTTCGCGATACGGTATTCTCGGTTCTTCAAACTTGATTTGCAGTTTTTCATTGTTTTCCAGACGCCACTTCAAGGTACGCAAATGGAATTCACCTTGTCCGTGTACAATAGTCTGACGCAATTCTTTAGACTGGTCTATCACCCATGTCGGGTCTTCCTCTCGCATACGGTTCAAAGCAACCATCATCTTTTCTGTATCCGACTCGTTCAACGGCTTGATAGCACGTGAGTATTTGGAGTTCGGATATTTAATGAAGTTGAAACGGTTTTCAGAGCCCTTACCGTTCAATGTATTGCCGGTATGTACATCCTTCAGTTTCACTGTACAGCCGATGTCACCGGCTACCATTTCCTCTACCTTGATACGGTTGGCACCGGCACAAGCATAAATCTGCGCGATGCGTTCCTTGGAACCGCGGTCTGCATTGGTAAAATCATCACCTTCGTGCACTTTACCACTCATAACCTTGAAGTATTGAACATCACCGATATGCGGCTCAACGGCAGTCTTGAAGAAATACAAGGAAGTCGGTCCGTTAGAATCCGGCTTCACCACCTCACCGCGTGTATTGTGCACCGGTGGCATTTCGTCCACAAACGGCACCACATTACCCAGGAACTCCATCAGACGGCGTACACCCATATCCTTGCCGGCACAGACGCAGAATACCGGGAACATACCTCGTGAAGCCAGTCCCTTGCGGATACCTTCGCGCATTTCGTCTTCTGTCAAAGAGTCCTGCTCAAAGAATTTTTCCATCAGGCCTTCGTCATGTTCGGCTGCAGCTTCTACCAAAGCCTTGTGCAGTTCTGTAGCCTTTTCCATTTCTTCGGCCGGAATCTCTTCAATAATGGGAGCGCCACCTTCGGGTCCCCACGAATATTTTTTCATCAAAAGTACATCGATCAACGAATTGAAGTTCGGTCCGGTAGCCAGCGGATATTGCACGGGCACCACCTTCGGACCGTATATGGTTTGCAACTGCTCAAGCACCATATCATAATCGCACTTTTCATTATCGAGCTGGTTTACCAGGAAAATAACCGGTTTGCCCAGTTTCTCGGTGTAGCGGAAATGGTTCTGCGTACCTACCTCGGGACCGTATTGCCCGTTCAGCAGCAGAATGGCAGTATCTGTAACGTTGAGCGCCGTCATGGCAGCCCCTACAAAGTCATCACTACCCGGGCAGTCAATGATATTCAGTTTCTTGCCGTTCCACTCCACATGGAAAACGGTGGAAAACACAGAATAGCCGTATTCCTGCTCCACCGGGAAGTAATCGCTGACTGTATTCTTGGCAGTAATCCTGCCGCGGCGTTTTATAATACCACTCTCAAAGAGCAGCGCTTCCGTGAGAGTGGTTTTACCCGAGCCGTCATTGCCAAGGAGGGCAATGTTCTTAATTTCATTCGTCTGATATACTTTCATGATATATTAAGATTTTAAGTGAATAACCTGACATACGATGATGCCGTTAACTTTTTGTGAGGCGCAAATTAGGCATTAATTCAAAGAAAAGCAACATCGGGAAGCATGTTATATAACACACTTCCTCCGCCAACAAAGAATATAATGTTCTTCTGCCAATAAACTGCCCGAATTCACAAGTCATCCAACTTCTTGGACGGCTTAAATATTTCTTATAACTTTGCAGGAAAAAGAATCCCCCCCGAAAACCATGAACAAACTACTGTTAACAACACTGCTCGTTCTATGTCCATATTTGGCAATGGGACAGTCCAACCAAAAAACAACCAGGAAAGCCCCTCTCATCGGCATTTCCTGCTCACATCCGGGCCGAAGCTCATCCACACAGATGACGTATACCGAGTCTGTAATCCAGGCAGGTGGAACACCTATACTGATTTCCATCACTACCGATAGCCTTGTCTTGACAGACATTGCCAACCGGCTGGACGGTATCATTCTGATAGGAGGAGGAGACATCCACCCTTCCTATTTCAATGAATCGCCCATCGAACAGCTGGGAGAGGTGGACTCCCTGCGTGATGTATACGACATGGCACTCATCCGCCTGGCTACCCGGCGTAACATTCCGATGTTTGGCATCTGCCGGGGAGAACAGTTAATCAATGTAGCTTTCGGCGGAACCCTTTATCAGGATATCCCTACCCAGCATCCCGACACCACTGTCTGCCACCAGCAGCAGGAACCGAGCAGTATACCAACTCATACCGTCCACCTCACTCCCGGTTCTGCCATGGCATCCATAACCGGACAGACACAACTTTTCACCAATACTCACCATCACCAGGCGGTCAAGCAAGTTGCCCCGGGATTCAGCGTAACGGGTTGGTCGTCAGACAGTATTCCCGAAGCTATAGAGTCTTCCCACGAATATCCGATATGGGGTGTGCAATTCCATCCCGAAGCTCTGGCTACGGCAGGCGACAGCATCTCTGCCAGATTCTTCTATTTTCTGGTTCAAAAGGCAGCTACCTACCGGCATGCCAAAGAGATTCACCGCCGCATCCTCTCCCTCGACACGCATACAGACACCCCACTTGATTTTGACGTTTCCTATAATATAGGTACGCGCGAAAAAACGCAGGTTTGCCTGCCCAAGATGCGAGAAGGAAAATTGGATGGACAATACCTGGCATGCTGGGTGCGCCAAGGCCCGTGCGATGAAGAGAACAGTCTGAAAGCCATTGACCGAGTGGATGAGTTGATACGCCACATCTACCGACAAGTGGAGATGAACGGGGAGCAATGTGCCATAGCCCGCACGCCCGATGATTTGTCCAGGCTCAAGACCGAAGGAAAGAAAGCCTTTTATATTGGCATCGAAAACGGATACGGCATCGGCAAGGATTTGAAGAATATCACCCGTTTCCATGATGCAGGCGTTACCTACATCACCCTTTGCCACACCCGCAACAATGACATCTGCGACAGTTCTTCGGACACGACTGCCCGTTGGAACGGCTTAAGTCCTTACGGTAGAAAAGTGGTGAAAGAAATGAACCGGCTGGGAATAATGATAGACCTTTCCCATGCAGCCGAAAGCACCTTCTGGGATGTACTGAAATATTCAAAAGCACCGGTCATAGTCTCCCACTCCTCTGCAAGCGCCATCTACAGACACGACCGCAATCTGACCGACGAACAGCTACGCGCCCTTGCCGCACATGGCGGTGTGGCTCAAGCCTGCCTGGTAGACGAGTTTCTGAACCCGGATGCCAAGAAAACCAACCTTACGGACTTCATGAAACACCTGCTGCACATGGTTGAAGTGGCAGGCATAGACCACGTGGGCATTGGCTCGGACTTCGACGGTGGAGGCGGGGTCAAAGGATGCAATGGGGACAATGATTTCATCAATATCACCGTCCGTCTGCTGGAACATGGATTTACAGAAACAGACATCGCCAAGATATGGGGTGGAAATTTCCTCCGGGTGATGAAACAAGTACAAACCAAATAGAAAAGACCGAAAAACATCACAAAAAGGAGAGATTAGAGCTATAATCTCTCCTTTTTGACACATTTACATACCCTCCATTTCTCAACTTTCGCATATCTTTGCCCAAAACATAAACGATTTATTAATTATCTAATACCGAATTCTTAAATGAAAAGGAAAATTATTTGGAGTTTTGCATTGCTGGCCTGCCTTTGCTGCCTGCCATCTGCAAAAACAAAAGCACAAACGAAAAATGCCGCAATCATACCCGGGGAAGTATGGAAAGACACCGACGGCAATCCCATCAACGCCCATGGCGGCGGCCTTCTTTACCACGAAGGGACCTACTATTGGTATGGCGAATACAAAAAAGGGGAAACCATCCTGCCCGAATGGGCTACGTGGGAATGCTACCGCACCGACGTAACCGGTGTCAGCTGCTACTCTTCAAAAGACCTGCTGAACTGGAAGTTCGAGGGTATTGTACTTCCTGCCGTGAAAGATGACGAGAAACACGACCTGCACCCCAGCAAGGTGTTGGAACGTCCCAAAGTGATTTACAACGAAAAGACAAAGAAATTCGTCATGTGGGCGCATGTGGAAAGCGCCGACTACAGTAAGGCATGTGCCGGCGTAGCGGTCAGCGATTCTCCTACCGGGACATTCACCTATGTAGGCAGCTTCCGTCCCAACGGTGCGATGAGCCGCGACCAAACAGTGTTCGTTGATGATAACGGCAAGGCATATCAGTTCTACTCGTCGGAAAACAACGCTACCTTATATATAAGCGAACTAACGGATGACTACCTGAAGCCCACTGGTCGCTATACACGCAATTTCGTGAAGCAAAGCCGCGAAGCACCCGCCGTATTCAAGTATAACGGCAAGTACTATATGCTCTCTTCCGGTTGTACCGGCTGGGATCCCAATGTTGCCGAACTGGCTGTGGCCGACTCCATCATGGGGCAATGGACTACCATCGGCAATCCGTGTACCGGTCCTGATGCAGATAAGACCTTCTATGCACAAAGCACTTACGTGCAGCAAGTATACGGAAAAGGAAATGCCTACATTGCCATGTTCGACCGCTGGAAAAAGAAAAACCTTGAGGACTCACGCTACGTATGGCTCCCGCTTGAATTCGGCAAGGACGGCACAATCACGATACCCTGGCGCGACAGCTGGGACCCGCGTACCCAATGGGAAGAACAAGGCGACTTCTCTGCCGGCAAAGGAACATTCCTATTGAATGGCAAGCCGTTTGTCATCAAAGCCGCAGAGCTGCACTATCCACGTATCCCCAAAGCCTATTGGGACCAACGCATCAAGCTATGCAAGGCACTGGGCATGAACACCATCTGCCTTTATGTATTCTGGAACTCCCACGAGTCTCAGCCGGGAGTGTTCGACTTCACCGGACAGAATGACCTGGCGGAATTCTGCCGCCTATGCCAGCAGAATGACATGTATGTCATCCTGCGCCCGGGACCGTATGTCTGTGCCGAATGGGAAATGGGCGGACTGCCCTGGTGGTTACTCAAGAAAAAAGATATCCGCCTGCGCGAATCCGACCCCTACTTTATGGAGCGTGTAGGTATCTTCGAAAAAGCCGTTGCCGAGCAGGTAGCTGGTATGACCATACAGAACGGAGGTCCCATCATCATGGTACAAGTAGAGAACGAATACGGCTCCTACGGGGAAGACAAAGGCTACGTATCGCAAATCCGCGACATCGTACGCGCCAACTACCCCGGCGTAGCACTGTTCCAATGCGACTGGGCGTCCAACTTCACCAAGAACGGACTCCACGACCTGGTATGGACCATGAACTTCGGTACAGGAGCCAACATCGACCAACAGTTTGCACCGCTGAAGAAACTCCGTCCTGATAGCCCGCTGATGTGCTCCGAATTCTGGAGCGGCTGGTTCGACAAGTGGGGAGCCAACCACGAAACCCGTCCGGCTGCCGACATGATTGCCGGCATTGACGAGATGTTGTCCAAAGGCATCTCCTTCAGCCTCTACATGACCCACGGAGGGACCAACTGGGGACACTGGGCAGGAGCCAACTCACCCGGATTCGCCCCTGACGTAACCTCTTACGACTACGACGCCCCCATCAGCGAATCGGGACAGACCACTCCCAAATACTGGGAATTGCGAAAAGCATTGTCCAAATACATGAACGGCGAGAAGCAGGCTAAAGTTCCCGCTTTAATCAAGCCCATCCGTATTCCGTCTTTCCAATTTACAGAGATGGCTCCTTTGTTCGACAATCTTCCTGCTGCCAAGAAAGACCGCAATATCCGTACCATGGAGGAATATAACCAGGGATTCGGAAGTATTCTCTACCGCACCACACTGCCCGAGATGAAAACCCCGTCCCTGCTCACTGTGAACGATGCGCACGATTATGCCCAAGTTTTCCTGGATGGCAAATACATCGGCAAACTGGACCGCCGCAACGGTGAAAAGCAACTGGAATTCCCCGCCTGCCCCAAAGGTGCACGCCTCGACATTCTGGTAGAAGCCATGGGCCGCATCAACTTTGGACGTGCCATCAAGGACTTCAAGGGTATCACCCAAAGCGTAGAACTTACCGTAGACATCGACGGCCGTCCTTTCACCTGCAACCTGAAGGATTGGGAAGTCTATAATCTCGAAGATACATACGATTTCTATAAGAACATGAAGTTCCAGCCCATCGGCTCACTGAAAGATGAGTTAGGACAACGCATTCCGGGTTGCTACCGTGCCACCTTTAAGGTGAACAAGCCCAGCGACACATTCCTAAACTTCGAGACTTGGGGCAAGGGACTTGTCTACGTCAACGGGCACGCCATGGGACGCATTTGGGAAATCGGCCCGCAACAGACCCTCTACATCCCGGGATGCTGGTTGAAGAAAGGTGAGAATGAAGTGATTGTCTTCGACATCATCGGTCCCAAAGAAGTTAAGTCCGAAGGACTGAGCGAGCCATTACTGGACCAGTTGCTCGTCACCAAACCGCTGACGCACCGCAATGAGGGTGAAAATCTCGACTTGTCCGGTGAGCAGCCCGTCCTCTCCGGCAGCTTCAATCCCGGCAACGGTTGGCAGGAACGCAAATTCGACCAACCCGTCACCGGACGTTATGTCTGCCTGGAAGCCTTGAGTGCACAAGATGGAAAAGACCTGGCTTGCATTGCCGAAATGTATCTGCTGGATGAGAATGGGGAACGTCTGTCACGCGAACCCTGGATTGTCAATTATGCCGACAGCGAAGACGTATCCCACGTCAACTGTTCTGCGGACAAAATCTTCGACCTCCAGGAATCAACCTATTGGAGCACAACAAAAGACACTCCATACCCGCATTCTGTCGTGATTGACTTGGGTAGTACCCGCACCCTGACCGGCATACAATATCTACCCAGAATGGAAAGCGAGGTACCGGGTGGAATCAAAGACTTCAAGGTTTACGTAAAATCCAAGGCTTTCAACTATTAGGCCGGATTTACAACACTAATAGATTCTTTAGACACGGATTACATGAAAAATCATGGATAATAAATGAAGAATATCCATGATTTTTCGCGTAATCCATGCCTAACTTAAAATCAATCAAACAGATTTTCCGTACAATTCATCGTCTACCACAGCCAGCATTCCCTCCACTTGAGCCAATGCCAGCATACGGCCATGAAAAGAATAACCTGCATTGTACCCTTTATCCTCGTCGCCCAACATCATGCGACCGTGGTCCACACGCATCGGCAATCCCGGATTTTCTTTCTCAAAGATACGAATCAAATCAATGAGGTGTCCCCTTCCCTCCAGATGGGAACTTTCGATAAAGTTTCCACCCGGTATTGCCTTCGTACTGCGCAAATGCACAAAGTGGGTACGCCTGGCAAACTTCCTTGCCAGTTCACGGGTATCATTCTGTTCACCCGCACTCAATGAACCGGCGCAAAAAGTCAGGCCATTATGGGGATTGTCCACTGCACTCAGTATCCAGGCAATATCTGCCTCGTCTGTCACAATGCGCGGCAACCCCAATACCTGAAAAGGAGGGTCATCGGGGTGTACACACATATTCACCCCATATTCCTCGCATACCGGCATGATGGCAGACAAGAAATAACGCATATTCTCGCGCAGAGCCTCCCGGTCTATCCCTTTGTATAGCGCCAGCAAACGTTTGAACAGGGTTACCGGCTCCTTGTCACCTTCCTTGATGTTGCCATTTACGAATCCTTGTGTCTTTACGATAATCGTATCTACCAGCTCTGCCTTTTCAGACTCCGTAATCACCTTATCCAGTTCTGCCACCTTGTCCAGCTCTTCCGGAGAATAATCGGCTTCCGCATTCTCCCGTTCCAATATCTTCAGGTCGAAGTAGGCAAAACGGATTCTGTCGAAATAAAGAGAAGATGTCCCGTCTTCCCAGGGATGTTGTAAGTCCGTGCGAATCCAGTCAATCACCGGCATGAAGTTGTAGCATACCGTCCGGATGCCTGCCTTGCCGAGATTGGCAAGGCTTATCTTGTAGTTCTCTATCAATCGGTCACGCTCACTCCCCGCATATTTGACAGCCTCGCACACCGGCAGACTTTCTACTACAGACCAGCGCAATCCGAAGGATTCAATATAATCCCTCAAATCTTCAATGGCTTCCAACGTCCATATTTCACCGTTGGGAACTTCATGCAAGGCAGTGACAACGCCTTCCACTCCTATCTGTTGCAACATGGCAAGGGTTATCTTGTCTTTCTTGCCAAACCATCTCCAAGTCTTTTCCATTCTTTATTATTAATTTTCTTGTTTTTCAGGCGTTCAAACCACCCGTTACCTTTTTGCAAAAGTAAGAAAGAATATGAGAACTGTCCATTCTGAATGGATAGATTTGTTTGTTCGCAATGAAAACAATATCTTAGCACTTCATTACATATATTAATTACGCTTATGCAAGACATAACAAACGGACGTTGCGGCTGGTGCGGAACCGACGAGCTGTATGTGAAATACCACGATGAAGAGTGGGGAAAAACGGTAACAGACGACAAGACACTATTCGAGTTTCTTGTATTGGAAAGTGCCCAGGCGGGACTGAGCTGGATAACCATCCTCAGAAAACGGGAGGGTTATCGCAAAGCCTTTTGCGATTTTGATGTCGAACGGGTGGCACAGATGACCGATGAAGATGTAGAACGGTTGATGCACTTTGAAGGCATTGTGAAAAACCGTCTGAAAATCAAATCGACCATTACCAACGCCAGACAATTCCTTGCTATACAAAAGGAGTTCGGTAGTTTTTACGACTACACTCTCTCATTCTTTCCCGACAGAAAGCCTATTGTCAATACCTTTTGTTCATTGAGCGAGATTCCGGCATCTTCTCCTGAATCCGATGCAATGAGTAAGGACATGAAAAAGCGCGGATTCAAATTCTTTGGAACAACGATTTGTTATGCTCACTTACAGGCTTCGGGATTTATCAACGATCACTTGAAGGATTGTATTTGCCGGAAAAAATAAATGACGTGCGGAAATAATTCAAATCTGTTTAGGAATGAACTAAACAGTAGTACACAATAGTAACTCCATTCTCCTCCTTCCCGAAGGAGGAGAATGGAAGATAGAACCGACTATCATTTAGCTCATAACAATACGAAAAGGAATAAATTGCTTTGAGCCGCTCTACTAGAGAATTGAAATATCCAAAATTGCTGTCATCTGTCACCAAATGATAGATAACGCACTGATTATAAACTAATAAAGAGGTGACAGCACAGCGTGACGGCATTGTGACAGCATATTTTGCTATCACAATGCCGTCACGCTGTGTTATTATATCCTGCTACAATAATATACTGACCTCTTGGAATGATAAGTCAGGAATACCTTAGCTTAGTTAGTTTCCATGCAATGAAACTATAGTTCCAAAGCCTTGAAACCAATAGTTTCAAGCTGAAGAAACTTTAGTTCCAAACTGCAGAAACTAAAGTTTCAAGCGCTGGAAACTCTAGTTCCAAGGCCGTGAAACTAAAGTTTCATTAGGCAAAAAAATAATAGTTCCACAGTAGGAAACTATCAGTAGTAAGGCAGATGAAAGAATATTTTTCCGGAACAGGGATTTAATAAGCAAGGAATACTAAATATTCTCCTGTACAATGAATGGTAAACTCATCTGCTGTTGCTTCATTAAGTGTTCCCTGCCACCAGTTGCTGAAGTCGCTTAGCGGATAAAACAATCCTTCTCCTTTTAATCCTTCAGCTCCAAAATTGATGATAGAGACCTGCTGACCGGGATGTGAGGCAAAACTTTGCGTATCATTCACAGGAATAAATGTCCCGTAATCAGTGACTGTCCGTACTTCCATACCACTTCTCATATACTCCACGAGCAGGCTGATGTTTCCTAATGTATGATCTTCCCGTTTGCCGGTAGCACCTACGATGGCGATTTTCCGTATCCCTTTACTTTGCAGATAATGGACAGCTTTGGTCTGATCATTCGTCTCCTGATCCGAAATTTGAAGGATAATAGAGGAAAAACGCTTTTTATATTCCGGCAGGAGCGAGTCTCCATCGCCTATAATCACGTCGGGAGTATGTCCGCGGGAAATATATTCATTGGCGGCCCCGTCGCAACAAACGACGAATTGGGCTTCTGCCAAAAGACGCAGGGGAAGTTCGTGCGCAGGATATTCACCGTTGGCAAGTATGACGGCTTCGGGGATATAGTGTTCGTTTATCATTGTATGCTCATTATTTTTTTCCATTTGAAGTAGCCAAAGATAGCTATAATGGAGTAAAGTCCGTACAATGCGGAGGTGAAATAGAGATCTTTATAGATATAAAGTCCGCAACAGACGATGTCGACAAGAATCCAGGCAAACCATTGCTCGATGTATTTGCGTGCCAGCATCCACATTCCGACAATGCTCAACGCCGTTGTGAAACTGTCCAGCCACGGAACGTTACTGTCTGTGTATTCGATAAGTATCCGGGCGATGCCGATGAAAGACACGATAAACACAAGGAATAGTGGCAGATAGCATTTCCACGGGGTATGTATAATGGGGAGACTTTTCTTTTCCCCGTGTCCCCACATCCAGAAGAACCATCCGTAGATGGCAGCTATCAGATAGTAGATGTTGATGCCGAAGTCGGCATACAACCCCGCGTCGTAATAAACAAAGATATAAATGGCCGGCATGATGATGCCCGCCAGCCACAGATAGATACTGGCGCGATACTCCAGCCACAGGTAGATAATACCGATAAACGTACCGAATATCTCCAGATAATTCATTTCCATATTTGCTTATTTATTCGTTCTCTACGCCGGCATTACCCGGATCAGATTCTATGGGTATGTTCTCAGCCTGTCATGTTAGGGCACCCCTATTGCGTGAATCGGCGGTAAAATTACGAATTTAGCAGAAGGAAAACAAGGAATCATGTAAAAACAAGTCCTCCGTTGAAAAAACGAAGAGGAGATTTCAGCGGCATTTTTGCAATGCCGTGAAATCTCCTCTTCTCCTCATTTGTCGTGTATTATAAAACTTCTTTTTCTTTGGTCAGTTGCTCTTCATATAGCGTGTTACCGATCGTATATTTGAGGCTGAACTTTTTGGCGGTTGTGTTGTAGGTACTTTCTCCTGAGTCGATAATTACCGGTCCGTTTTCAGCATCCCATGCTTTGATCAAAACTTTCTTTACATCATTAGTGCCTTCCACTATCTGATCCGTGATGGTCAGTTCTATTGTACCCGTTTGGATATCAGCCTTCTCGTCGCTCTCGTTGTTCATGGCATAGAATAGTCTGACAGTGTTGACTCCGGTAGGCTTAATCGTTTTAGGCTTCTGAATCGTCTTCGGAGTTTCTCCTTCTAAGGTGGTATGGCCACTCATCTGGTAACTGCCCGAATAGTCATTCTTTAATTTTAATAGAATCAACATTTTATATCCGGATTCACTTATTGGATATCCTGTTGTACTTTCTATTTCGACGGGGATGACGTATGACTGGTCAATCTTCAGACTTGCTGTCTTTATCAACACAGGAACTTCGGCGGAAATACCTTCAGCGTGCTTGATTACCGTATTCTCCAAAGAAGGAATGGAATATAAATCAGTATCCAATGATTTATAATATTTGTCCTCATTCAGAACGGTCCAGTATTTTTTATTGTAAATATCTACCAACTCTTCGTTGATCTTCATCTTTACGTTCACATCTCGGTCTAATGCTAATGTACCGGAACTGCTGACCGTGAAATAAGTTTTCACTTCTTCGTTACTGTAGCTTACTTCTGTGGTCCATACTCGGTTGTAAGCACCGATCAGGTAGATTTCTTTCTGATATTGTTCTTTTTCAAGCAGGTCTTTTTCACAAGAAGTGATGGAGAGCGTTAACAAAGAACAGACCACTATTTTGTATATTGATCTCATTATATGTTCAATTTTATATGATTAATAATCAGTTATATGATAGAAAGGGGAAAGTTACCAATCTCCGAATCCGTCCCATCCTGGATTTTGTTTCAGTTTGGCATTTTTATCCAATACGGCTCTCGGAATAGGATAGAAGTACATCTTCCTGTCAAAGCTGCGTAATGCATACTTATGAACTACATTGACAACAGTATAGAATTGGTCTCTTTCGGTTGTCTTCTTGGTAACGTCCATACCTTGTACCGGTTTGTTTTCTTCTGTTTCTGCTAGTCCCCAACGACGCAGGTCATGATATCTTCTTCCTTCGCATGCAAATTCGATCATGCGTTCGCGGATGATTAACTGACGCATCTTCACTTGATCGCTGGCATCGGCAAGGGTGATGCCCGGCAATCCGGCACGGTAACGAATCATGTTGAAGTAGTACATGATTTCCTCCGGATTATACAAAACATGATAAGTGGTGTTATCTGCCGCTTCCGTATATTCCGGTTCTCCTTTCAGTTCATTCAATGCTTCTACATAGTTCAACAGTATTTCCGCATATCTGAATACAGGGAATGTTTTCGGTTTTATTTTAGCACCTGTATGACTGGTACAGTTATCCTCCGGATGGATATATTTCTTTAGAGTATATCCCGTTAAGTTATAGTCTTCTGGATTGGCAGCCTGTTTTGCACAGTTGCCATTCACGTAATATCCTGCTGTAAAGTTAGTCACGTTGGGAGCTTCGGTTCCTGTTACCGAAGTTGCGGGCCAGAAACATTCACAGAATCCGATAGATGCGTAGAAACGCGGTTCGCGGTCCAGATACATTTTGGCAACGGTTGGTCTCAGCTCATATCCTGTGGCGATGGTAGGTACAGTACCCGCTTCTTCATAATAATCAGGTTGTTGCACATAATCTTCTCCATCTTTCATGTAGTAGGCATCTATGAGTTTCTGAGTGATTCCTAAGCCGTTCCATCCTCCCAGTTTCAACGGGAAGGCGATTGAAATGATGTTGTTGTTCAAGGGAGTAGCATAAATAAGTTCAGGGTTTTTCACAGCCAGTGCTTCTCCATTGAACATGTCTATATACGAATGGTAAGGATCGATTCCTCCTACTCCTAACGGAAATTCCGCTTGTGACGCCTGAGAGGATGCATACGTGTTTTCATCGCTGGGTACAGTGTATAATGAGTAAATACCGCTATCGATAATTCTCTTGGAGGCAGCAGCTGATTTCGCCCATTTCACCGGGTCATATTGCTGGGCTATCATGTTTCGTCCGTCGGAAGTGGTCCAGTCGGCATAATATTGATTGCCGTTGTACCACTTGGAAGCTTGGTAAAGCCGGACACGTGACATGAGGGCGGCTGCCGCATATTTGGTAGGACGTTCGAACTGAGTGCTCGGGCGCGTCGGGTCCAGTAGACTGTAAGCTTCTTCGAGGTCTTTGCAGATATATTCCACACATTCATCGTACGTGTTACGTTCGAATGACAAGTTTTCAATGTTTTCATCTACCGACAGCGGCTCTTCGGGAAGGATGACTGCCGGTCCGTAAAGCTCCAACAGATAGAAATAGAAGGAAGCTCTCATGAAATGAGTCAAACCCATAATTTCACGTCTGTCCAATCCTTTCAGGTCTTTGCATTCATCGATGCGGGTGAAGATAGTGTTACACTTACGGATACCTTTGTAGTATTGTCCCCACATGTTGTAGTAAGAATCGTTCTGTGTAATTTTGTCTGCATACAAGTAGGTACCGGCGTACTCAGCTTTCTGCCATGACAGAAGGACTTCATCTACCGCAGTCTCGTAAGGACCGTAGGAACCGGAAAACAAGTTGCCTTGAGCGGGCATTAATGCCGCAGTTCCCCACACATAACGCTCCAGATAATCTTGTCTGGCAAAGATGGAGTCGAGTGGAGTCAGGTCGTTAAAGTATTCATCAACTGCCAGATAGTTGCATGAAGTCAGCATGAACGGGATGATCCCCAGTGTCGTGCATAGAATATGAAGGCTTTTCTTTAATATCTTTTTCATAATAGTTTTCAATTAGAACATAGCTGTTAACTGTAAAGAGAAAGTACGCTGTAGCGGATATACGGCGCCGTTTTTAGATGCCTGTCCCGGATCCCATAGTTTCACTGAATCCCATACTGCCAGATTCTGTCCGACAAATTGCAGATTCATATCACTGATGCCCACTGTCCTTAGTACTTTATTCGTTCCGATACGATAGGAAATATCCAATGATTTCCAACGCAGGTAAGAACCATCTGCCAGCCAGAAAGTAGAAGCACGGTTATTGTTCTTATTCTCTCCGTAAGTCAGGCGCGGGAAACGTGCATTCGGGTTTTCTGTAGAGGGATCCCCTGAATACCATGCCGGTGTCCAACGATTCTTCGGGTCGTTTACGATGGATAGAATGTTGCCGACTTCTCCGCCTGAGAAGGGATAGAATCCGGAACCGCCGTATAAGAAGTTAACTTTGGCTGCTCCAGTGAATAAAGCACTGATAGTCCATCTTTTATATCTGTATTCCAGTGCAAAACCGTATTGAATTTGCGGTACATTGGAGTGTGCAATAGGAACAATATCGTCATCGTCAATTTTTCCGTCAGCGTTCACGTCTTTATAGCGGATATCTCCGGGGCGTACTTCGCCGTATGTCTGTTTCGGGCTTCGGTTGATTTCATCCTGATTTTGAAATAAGCCTAATGCAACCAAACCGCGCATAACACCATAATTTACATCGCTATACGATTGGTAAGGGTAGCGCACCGCATCCTGGTCCCAATGTACAACTTTGCTGACAGCATATGTCATGTTGGCACGCACCGTGAAAGAGTTGTCTTCGTTTATTTTCTGGTTCAGGTAAATGTTACCATCTATACCACTACTGCGCATACGTCCTACGTTGGTATATGGGTTGGTCACGACGCCTACTTCCGAAGGCATCATTTTTCTTTCCTGGAAGATATTATCACGAGTGTCTCTGAAGATATCTACCGTTCCACCTATTTTATCATTGAGAAATTGGAAGTCGATACCCAGGTTATATTTCTTGGCTACCTCCCAGTGTAAGTTGTTGGCTCCGATTTGTTTTTCTGTCAATCCATTGGAACCCCAACGACTACCACCTCCAAAGTTAATCAACGTCAGATATGGGAACCGACGTCCACCACCGATCTGATCGTTACCAACTTCACCATAAGAAGCTCTGATCTTCAAAAAGTTGAGCCATCCTGCATGATTCTGCATAAATTCGTATTGGGTCGGGATCCATCCTAAGGCTATTGCAGGGAACAAACCGAATTGTTTGCCCGGTTCAAAGTTTTCGGAACCGGTGTATCCTACGTTTCCTTCTATCAGATAAGCATCTTTATAAGAGTAAGTGGCTCTGGCAGATAACGCTTGATAACGTTTGGGAATAGATGAAATTTCATCATTTGCTTCGGTGGTTTCGGTGCTTTGCATATAGTAATGTATCAAACCGGTTACACGATGTTCCTGATTGAAAAGTCTTTCATAGGCAAGTTGCGATTCGAAGTAATATCTCCGGTCACTGGCAGCACTCTTGGCGAATTGAATGTTGCTGGCTGATACCGTACGTTGTGTCATTAATGAACCGTCATTGTAACGGCCAAAGGCCTTGTATAGGTCCGGCATTTTGGAGCGGACTACGTTGTGTATATTGTTATTGTTATACGAGAACATTCCTCTGGCAGTCAAACCCTTGATCCATTTTCCGAAGTCTTGACGTAAGGTGAAATTGATGTTCATAGTGGTCCGGTTTCCCTTTTTAAATCCGGTATGGTTCAACAAGATATATGGTGAGATTTGTTCTCCGTTTTTACCATAAGCAGGAAGCATTCCATTGGAATAACGTAAAGGCACCGTCAGGGGAGTCAGATAGGCTTGTGCGGCCCAGAGTGCGTCATTGTTAGTTCCGAATCCCGGTGCTCTGTCTTCTACAATAGCTCCGTCCATAGCCAATCCCATGATCGTCGATGAAGTTAGGTTCATGTCTACCTTTGCGCGGAAATTATATTTAGCCCATTTGACATTCGTGTTGTATTTGTTAACTTTGTCTTGCTTGAAGATAGCATCTTTGAATGTACCTCCTACACTGACAAAATATCTGGCAACTTTTCCACCACCGGATACATTTAAATAGTGCTGATGATTAATAGTTACATCTTTCAGTATCTCTTTTTGCCAGTTAACGTTTGGATATAAGTCATTATCCAGTCCTGCTTTAATAATCTCCAGTTCTGTCGGGCTATAAAGAGGGTCCATATTGCTTACCACTCGGGCTTCGTTTGCCAAGCTGGCATAATCGTATGCTTCCAGATATTCGGGCATACGGGGGGAATAAGAGAGAGTCATACTGCTTTTCCAGGTTACCTTGGTGCGACCTTCGTGACCGGAACGGGTCGTTACCAAAACAACGCCATTTGCACCACGTACACCATAAACGGCTGTTGCCGAAGCATCTTTCAAGATAGAGAAGCTCTCAATATCCGACGGGTCGAGGTCGTTGAGGTTTCCTTCAATACCGTCAATCAAAACCAGCGCAGACTGGTTGGCACCAAATGTGCTGATACCGCGAATCCAGAACTCAGAAACATCCTGCCCCGGTTCGCCGCTTCGGTCAACGGCTATAATACCGGGAACCACACCTCCCAGCATATTGGCTACGGAAGTTGACGGAGCACTGATGGCAGCCGGATTGACACTGGTGACAGCACCTACCACGCTGACTTTACGTTGTGTTCCCATACCTACAACAACTACTTCGTCCAATGATTCTGAGTCGGGCTCCAGAGATATACGCATCTTCTTATCGGTTTGAGCAACCACTATTTCTTTGCTCTTATATCCCATAAATGAAACAATCAGCGTTGTTTTTGGAGCTAATGATTTCATACTGAAGTTACCATCCATATCTGTTATAGTTCCGGTTTTTTCTTTCCCTTTTACAGATATGTTTGCACCCGGGAGCGGATCACCATGTTCATCTAACACGATTCCGGCAATTTGAATTGATTCTTGTTGGGCCCATATCCCTTGTGTTGCATTTCCTGCCAATAGCAGAAAGAAACACAGGGTTAATTTAAAATATAGTGTTTTCATTTCTATTCCTTATTAATTATTCAATAGCAAGTTTTCTGATGCAGTGGTTGTTTTGATCTGCAATGTAAAGAAATTCATTTTTGTCCAAATAGACACCCCAAGGCTGATTGAATTGGGCTTCCAAAGGATCCCCGTCTTTGTATCCTTTCCCGCTACCTGCTATCGTGGTCACGATATTTAACTTGGTGTCAACTTTACGAATCCGATGGTTATTAACATCCGCTATATATAAATTGCCTTCTTTATCAATAGCAATTCCACGCGGCTCATTGAATTGTGCTTCTTGTACATCTCCGTCCCGGAAGCCTGCGCCTGCACCGGGAATATATTCTTCAATGTCTCCGTCTAGAGCTGGCCAACCGTCCGCATCGCGTGTGAGCTTAAAGCGATAAACTGCACTTTTACTATGCAACACACAATAAACATACTTATCAACCGGATTGTAAGCACATAAACCATTTGAGCCTACATTATAGAGTGTACCGATTCGTTTTGCTTTGTTGGGATTTAAGGTTCTTTTATTCTTATCAAAAGGTTGTGTCCACAATTGTCCTGTGTTTTGGCGGTATATCACAAAAGTAGAATCTACAGGGTCGAGAACAACACTATGCATCCATCCTCCGTTGGCTAAAAGCTGTCCCATTTTATCAGCCACCCAGCTCACATTAGCATCGAATAAGAAACAACCGAAGTTGGCATTATCGCATGGACCAAATAGTTGTTTCTTTTCTTTATCGATAAATAAAGGTTGGTCGATTACCATGCCATCCAGTAAAGTGATGGTTTTATTTTGTTCGATGGATGATAAACGCGTTCTCCCATCAGAGTCGAATATGAATACATTGTCATCATTGTCTACAGCTACATACCTTGGAGTATTGAATGTGGTCTCGCCGAGAGTTCCGTCTTTATTGCCACCTTCTTTGGCTTTTCCTACTACTGTAGATACGGAAGAAGTTACAATATATTTGAATGTTTTTTCAGCATTGCTGAGTTCAGCTTCTTTTCCGGCAATCTCCACCCGTACATGGCTTTCCCCTCCGGCTTGCTTGGGCACTTGGGCATAAATAACATCAGGCTTGACACCTAAAACCAATGCCTCCCGTTCATTACCTACTTCATCCTTGAAGTAAACTTTCACTTGGCTTTTGTCTTCTCCGAAATTGGAACCTTTAACAATGAATTTGGTTCGTATGCCACCGGAATCGGGCATAAACTCTGTAAACTTGACTGGTTGATTAGGATCGAAAGCTGTGCTTTTCTTGTCTTCATTACAACCTACTATTAGTAGCAGGAAGCCGAAAACCATCCAGATTAGATTAAATGATTTACGCATGTTTTTCTATAAGATTTTATTAGTTTGAAAAAAGGTCTTTTTAGGCTTTCTATTTAAATAAGGTTTAATAGATTCTAATTGATTTCAATTTGACTTAAGGGCTTTTGGCTTTTTCTCTCATGTGATTAATTGTTTTAAATATTACAGATTCAAAGGTGTAAATGGCTATATATAATTGTGAAGCACACTTTCCGTTCGGTTTTCAGGATACAAACTTAGGGGATTTCAAGGAATCAGGAGCATATGCTTTTATTCATCCATGTATATCTTTTCATTCAAAATTGCTTTTTTTATCATTTGCTTCGCCTTTCTGTTATAATATTGATTATTTTTGTAACACTTAAACTAATATGAATATATAATGAAGCGAACCGTTCGATATACCGTCCTTGTTTTGATTGCTATTATAAATTCTTTAGTTATTACTACTTCTCTCTATGCTGTTCTGCCTTATAATGAACTTCATCAGTTGAATATGAGTAATGGCTTGGTAGATAACATCATTACTTGTATCTATCAAGATCAAGATCGTTTTATGTGGTTTGGATCCAGTAATGGGCTGAGTCGATATGACGGGAAGCAGATTCGCAATTTTAGTGTAGACAATGCGAGGATGTATGTTTCCGATATAAAAGAGACTTCTGATGATAAATTGTGGGTAATAGCTAATGAGTATTTATATTGTTTTGATCGACGGAAAGAGAAATTTGTTCTTCCGTCTTTTCAGGATGGAAAAAAGGCCATTTCTGTAAGTGCTATGGAAATAACGGGGGATTCACTTTTTTGGATAGTAAAAGGCGGACAATTGCAATGCTTGAAACGACATTATAAATTAGTGAAAGGTGACTTACAAATAGAGATGACCGTCGAAGCAGGCTATCCGTTTTTTTTAGATGAGGGGGAATCTTTTTCGAATTTATGTGCTTCACAAGACGGGCATTTCTTGTATTTGGTTACCGATAAGGGAAATTTGTTGTTCTTTGATAAGATTGCAGGTAAAGTGGTCCGGAAGTTCAAATACTCTATTAATTCTAGTGCTAATGCTACTACTATCATGAGTGAAGGGGAATATATTTGGGTTTCTTCTATAGTGGGTGGAGTAACTCGTCTGCATATTCCCACGGGAAAATCTGATTATTATCAGTATAATGAGGATGCCAGGTTGTCTTCTTTATCACATTCAGATGCGTATGGGGTGGTTGCGTTGGATAATGATTCTTACATTGCAGTAACCTGGAATGGATATACTCTGTTAGCTCCTGAAGAAAATGATCCTTCTAAGTTGTCGGCAACGCCTTATACGAATACCTCATTTTTGCAGTACCGGAATGTAGAGACAAGAATGATTTCTGTTTATTATGATAAAGAGGGAATACTATGGATCGGAACTAGAGGAGGAGGGATTGTCTATTTTGACTTTAGACAGCATTCTTATATGCAATATCACAGCAAAAAACATAATGAAATCTCTGCTCAGATAGCTGACAAAGATGGTCGAATTTGGTTGGGCACTTACCATGAAGGAATTATGCGTAGTGACCAGCCTTATGCTAAATCGCGACCGCTGAACTTTTCTCCTGTGGGCAATCAAAAGGAAGTCCCGGTGTTTTGTGCAATCAAAGATTCATGTTCTAATTTATGGTTTGGAAATGCTTCCGGAAACTTGATTTGTTATGACTGGAGTTCCGATTCTTTCCATATATATCCGCTCAATCATTTAGGGAAAAAGGTAAACTCCTATATAGTGGCCTTAATGATTGACTCCCGTTATCGGTTTTGGGTATGCACTTCTGCCGGATTGTACTTATTTGATCATCAGACAGGTCATTTTGAATTATTCTCATTGCGTGAAGCCTTGAAAGAAGATGCAGAGCCATGGGTCACTGCTATTTGTGAAGATAAACAGCGGAATATCTGGATAGGGACAGCAAAAGGTATTGTACGATTATCACAGGTCAATGTTCGTCCATTAAAGATGGTTCATGGATATGAAGAAAAAGAAAATATAGGAGCTCGTGTAGTTAGTGCTTTACTGACTGGTACTGACGGAACTGTATATGTGGGTTATAAAAATGGATTTGGAATCATTCCTGTGGGCGAAGATAGGATAACGTCTTTTTATACAGTAAAAGATGGACTTTGTAATGATTGTATAGATTGTATAGTGGAAGATGAGAAGAAGCGTATTTGGTTGGGGAGTATATCCGGTATCTCAAGATATAGCCGACAACAACATGTCTTCTACAACTATTATATTTCTAGTAGCAATAAATCTGTGATGTTGTTTAAGAATACTTTATTTTGGGGAAATAACAAGAGCTTAACTTATTTTGAACCGGAAATACTGACATCTGCCACCATTGCCAGCAAAACTCTTTTAACTGGATTGGAAGTCGATAATAAGCAAATCAATATAGGTGAGAAGATAAAAGGGCAAGTTGTTTTGGACTCCAATATTGCATCAATTGACCATTTGGAACTGGTCAATGCAAACCGTGATTTCTCTCTCCTTTTCAATAATCTGGCTTTTTCGAAGGATCTGCAAAAATATAGCTATCGGTTATATCCATATCAAAAAGATTGGATTGTTTCTGAAGCGGGTAAGGTCTCGTTTACCAACTTGTCTGCCGGTTATTATATTTTTGAAGTCAAAACATTGTTCCCTAATAATACGGAAGGAGACGTTACTGCATTGCCGATAACAATCCTTCCACATTGGAGCCAGACCGTTTGGTTTCGTTTGCTTTTGATTTTCTCGGTTTTATTTTTGGTTGGTTATATTTTCTATAGTTTGTTGCGGCGGCAACGTCGTTTCAAAAAAATGATTCAATTGAAACATGAACTGACGATTGCAAATTTGGAGAGAAACGCAGAACGGCATATACGGGAAGAACGTGAGAATTTTTTTATGAATGCTGCTCATGAGTTAAGAACTCCTCTTACTTTGATACTTGCTCCTATACATGATATAATGAAGTCCATTACCCCATCGGATAATTGGTTTGATTCATTTAGCAGATTGCACAAGAATTGTCTTTCTCTACAGACACTGGTTGATCGTCTGCTATATGTACAGAAGATAGAGGGAGGCATGATAAAACTTCATTTGTCAGAATCGGATATAAAGGAGATTGTTAGCCGGGTGGCTAATCCTTTTCTGCAAATGGCTATGGTCAAGAAGCGGGAATTTTTGGTCCAGGTGGATACAGTGCCTTTGTATTTATGGGTGGATGTGGCGAAAATAGAATCAGCTGTTCAAAATTTGTTATCAAATGCCTTTAAATACACTTCTCAGAATGGACGTATTGAACTGGCTGTGTCAGAGGCGGAAATTGACGGAAGACCTTATTGCCTTGTAACAGTGTCTGATAATGGAGTTGGGATACCTGATGATTTGCAACAGCACGTGTTTGATTCGTTTGTAACAGGGAAACGTATCCCGCAATATTCCACGTCAATAGGTCTTGGATTACATATTGTAAAGCATACGATGGGGTTGCATCATGGATTTGTAACATTGACCAGTCGTGTTGGAGAAGGCAGCCGATTCGTTCTGCACATTCCGATGGGGCTTTCTCATTTTGCGCCGGGGGAATATGAAATGGTACCTGATCCGATGAAGGGGGATTTGTTGGAAGAGTGTCCGGCAGAAGAACGTCCGATGGAAGAAGTAGTAGAAGAAAAGAATGAGACTATGGAAGAGCCCGTTAACAGAGTGAAAAATAATAAGGAATTTTTGTTGATTATAGAGGACCACGATGAGATGAGAGAATATTTATGCAGTCTATTTAAAGAAGATTATAATGTTATTGAGGCTGGAAATGGAGAAGAAGGGGTGGCTATGGCTGATAAATATATACCTAAATTAATCATATCTGATATAATGATGCCTGTTAAAGATGGGTTTGAATGTAGTCGGGAGATTCGTGAAAATAAGCGGACTTTTCATATACCAGTTATCTTTTTAACAGCTAAAGCAGAGGATGCTGACCGGTTGAAAAGTTTACAAATAGGGGTAGATGACTATATAATGAAACCTTTTAATCCGGAGTTATTGAAAGAGAAGGTGAAAGCGTTGATAGAACAACGTGATCTGTTAAGAAAACTTTATGCGAAAACTCTTATGCTGGATGAAGAGGTACTGGAATCTTCAGAAGATGTTCAGGATGTTTTTATGCCTAAAATGCTTCAGATTATAGAAGAAAATTTATCAAACCGGAATTTTACAATAAAAGTGCTGACGGACAAATTGAATATGAGCCAGCCGACCCTTTATCGCAAGGTTAAGCAGAAAACTGGTTTGTCGATTATAGAGGTGATTCATGGAGTACGGATGAGTAAAGCTGCCTCTATTATCATGAGCGGGCGATATAGCAGTCTGACAGAAGTGGCGGAAATGGTAGGGTATGATTCGATGATTTCCTTCCGTAAGCAGTTCGTTGCACAGTTTGGGGTGCTTCCTTCCAAATATATGGAAGAGAAAATGAGGAAATAAGAAGCCGCGTTCCATGTTGGCGGCTTCTGGCTTGTCTGTTTGAATAGTTATTGTTAAAAACGGAAAGAGACATGGGCCATAACATTTGTACCCGCTTGCGCAGCGTATCCGGCAGAGTCTATTCTGTGATTCACATCCTTGTCGTAAGAACTGGATGCCCAACCGTTGTTCTCGTATTCTTCGTTGAAGAGGTTGTAGACGGTCACACCCAAAGTTACTTCTTTCACCACCTTTCGGGGTTTGAATGTATAGGCCAGATTCAGGTTGCTCACGAAATACTTATCCAGAGTCAATGCTTCCACTTCTGCATTTGTCATATATTGCTTGCCGACAAACTGGGATTGAAGGGCTGCTTCGAATCCTTGATAGGTAAAAGCAAAACGGTTGTTCAGCAGGAAATCCGGTGAAAAAGCGATGCGAGTACTCTTATGAGAAACGCTTACGACGTCCAGTAAGTTCCAGCCATCGTAAATGGGAATGTTTTCTACAAAATTCTTGATACGGTTTTTGCTCCATGTCGCATTGATATCCCATTGAAACCATTTACAGGGCTTGATACCTAGCATCAGTTCGATTCCCATCCGGTAACTGTACGGAACGTTTTCTGTCAGTGCTTCACCGATATCGTTCAAAGCTCCGGTGAGGACAAGCTGGTCGGTATAATCCATGTAGTAGAAGTTGGCGCCTGCTGTCAGCCAATGATTGGCGAATGTGTATCCGGCTTCGTAGTCGAGCAGCTTTTCAGCTTTCGGATAACTGTCGGGATCGCCATCCGTATAATTATTTCTTGTCGGTTCTTTTTGAGCTACGGAGAAAGAAGCGTAGACACGGTGGTTGGAGTTGATATTCCAGTTCAGTCCGACTTTCGGGTTGAAAAAGTCGAATTTCTTGTCTACGGCCAGCGGACGCAACGCATTTTTATTCCAGTCGTATTTGTCATTTGCTCCGTCGATGGTGTAGTCGATGTGCCGGTATTGCAGGTCGGCATAGGCACTTAGTCCTCCGGTAAGGTCGTAGCTTGCTTTCAGATAGATGTTACCGTCGGTTTTCTTCGATTGGTTGCGGTAGTATTCATGGTCGGGAGATAGTGCGCCGATGTAGTTCTTTACCCAAGTCACTTTCCCGAAGTTATTGCCCCGATATTGATTGATGCCTCCACCCAAAGATGCCGTTAGTCGGTGGTTGGTATAATTGAGGGAGAAAACACCCCCGCCAAACTTATTATCCATTTTCTTCTGGCGGACCAGATCGCTTTCCGAAATTTCTTTTCCGTCTGTTGTAAAAGGTTTCAGACCGTATTCTACGAAAGATCTGTCTTCTTTATATTCCTCATAGTAGCCGTCACCTTTGGTGTAGTGCAGAGCTATGTTCAGATTCCATGCGGTGGAGAAAGTATGGTTGAAAAGGAGTTGATAATTCTTTTGCAGATAGTTATCCGTCTGGTCGGCATAATAATGTTTTTCATTATCGTCTCCGGTATATTCGCCGCAAGGGTTATACCGTCTTCCGTGTTCTTTCATTTCTGCTTTAGTAGCATATCCCCAGGCATGATACGTCTTTTCTTTTCCTGCGAATGCGATCAGTTTGACAGACGTATTTTCGGCGAAATATCCCCCTTGCAGATAGTAAGAGTTGAGATTGACGGAGGCACGGTCAATATATCCGTCCGTACCGATGTTGGAAAGTCGGGCATCGAATGTCCAGTGATTGTTCAGCAGTCCGGTTCCCACTTTTACAGTTTCCTTGTGGGTGTTGAAAGAACCATAGGAACCGTTGAACTCGGCATACGGTTTCATGGACGCGCCTTCGGTCTGCATATTGACACTGGCTCCGAAGGCACCGGCGCCGTTGGTCGATGTTCCTGCGCCACGTTGCACTTGCATATCCTTTACGGAAGAAGAGAAGTCGGGCATATTTACCCAGAACAGGTTGTGGCTTTCGGCATCGTTCATCGGGATGCCGTTTACAGTGATATTGATACGCGTGCCGTCAGTGCCTCGTACACGAAGAGTCGTATAGCCGATGCCCGATCCCGCATCCGATGTGGTCAGCGTGGAAGGAGTCATGCTCAGCAGGTAGGGAATATCCTGCCCGAAGTTCACTTTTTTAAGTTCGGCTTTGCCTATATTGGTAAATGCTACGGGAGTTTTTGCTGTAGCACGTGTGGATACTACCTGCACTTCTTGCAGGTTGATTACTTTCAGACTATCCTTTGCACTCGTTTGTGCATGGACAGGGAAGCCTGCGCCCAATAAGGCGACGGCCATTATCATCATTTTTTTCATCTTGCTTATTAATTAGTTCTCTACGCCGGCATTACCCGGTTCAGATTCTATGGGTATGTTCTCAGCCCGTCATGTTAAGGCACCCCTACTTAGTGAATCGTTGGCAAAATTACTGCTTTTGCGGGAGGAAAGCAAAAAAAACTTTTAGATTTGCTAAAAACAATATAACTTTGTAGTTTGTTGAAATATGACAAGTCAGCTATTTATTCATTTTAATATAATTATCAAATTATGCTACTATTATTTCAAGCGACAGCAACACAGCTTGCGGATTCTACACAAATCGTCGCAGATAAATTAATGGAAGAAGCGATAGCCAATGCGGACGGATTGGATAAGCTTTCTCTGATCACCCAGCAATTGGTAGATTTCGGTATCCGTGCCGGAGAACGCATTCTGATTGCAACCCTTGTCTTCATTGTCGGACGGTTCCTGATCTCGATGCTTAACCGATTTGTCGGACGTCTGATGGACAGGAGAAAGGTGGATATAAGCATCAAGACTTTTGTGAAGAGTCTGGTAAATATTCTGCTGACCATTCTGTTGATTATCTCCGTAGTCGGTGCTCTGGGAGTCGAAACAACTTCTTTTGCAGCCCTGTTGGCTTCTGCCGGTGTGGCTGTCGGTATGGCGTTGTCCGGTAACTTGCAGAACTTTGCCGGCGGACTGATCGTATTGCTTTTCAAGCCTTATAAGGTAGGAGACTGGATTGAAAGTCAGGGAGTTTCCGGAACGGTCAAGGAAATACAGATATTTCACACCATTCTGACTACCGGAGATAATAAAGTGATTTATATACCGAACGGTGCAATGAGCAGCGGAGTGGTGACAAACTATAATACACAGACAACGCGCCGTGTAGAATGGATTGTTGGCGTGGATTATGGAGAAGATTATAATAAGGTACAGCAGATTGTCCGTGATATACTGACGGCCGACAATCGTATTCTGACTGATCCCGCCCCGTTTATTGCCCTTCATGCGCTGGATGCCAGCAGTGTGAATGTGGTAGCCCGTGTGTGGGTGAATACGGCAGATTACTGGGGAGTTTATTTTGATATAAACAAGACTATTTATGAAACCTTTAATGAAAAAGGCATCAACTTCCCGTTCCCGCAACTTACCGTGCATCAGGGAAACTGATCACTATAAGATATATACTAAAACGAGAGAGTTTCACTTCGGTGAGACTCTCTCGTTTTATATGAACAAATTGTCTGGTGTGATTGGAAAATTTCTTTTTTATTTGATGCCAAAGTCTTCTGCAAATTCATATCGGTCTTCTTTGATCCCCAGTACATGGTTGATTTTCCTTCTTTTTTCAAGGTCCTTAAAGTAGCTTTCTACTACCTGATAGAGATCAAAATTACTGGTTGATCCTGCGGCAAGATCGAGTGACTCCACCATTTTCTCTACTGCCTGGTGGATTTTCCCTGCGTCTATCAGATGCAGTTCGTTGCTGTGTATTAAATATTTCTCCATAACTGCAATGTTTTAATGTTATATTGTTATAACGTATCATAGTGATGGAAAGTTCAATCCCCGAATCTTCATTGCGTCTTGTTGTCAATCACATTTTAACAGACAAATAGGTTAGAATCTAATGTCAGATTTTGGCGAGTGCCTGTTCCAGATCGGCTATCAGGTCATTGATATGTTCCGTTCCGATGGATAGACGTACAGTGCCCGGATAAATCTCCTGTTCTGCAAGTTCCTGCGCATTAAGTTGTGAGTGTGTGGTACTTGCCGGATGGATGACTAGTGATTTCACGTCAGCTACATTGGCCAGCAACGAGAAAATCTCCAGACTGTCGATGAAGCGGTGTGCTTCTTCCTGTCCTCCTTTTACTTCAAACGTAAAGATGGAGCCTGCACCATTCGGGAAATAGCGTTGATAGAGTGCATGATCCGGATGATCGGAGAGTGACGGATGATTGACTTTCTTCACCTTCGGATGATTATTCAGGAAGTTCACCACTTTTAGCGCGTTTTCTACATGACGTTCTACACGCAAAGAAAGTGTTTCCAGCCCTTGCAGCAGGATGAAGGCATTGAACGGACTGATCGTTGCTCCCGTATCCCGTAGCAAAGTGGCACGAATGCGGGTGACGTAAGCAGCCGGACCGGCAGCGTCTACAAAGCGTACTCCGTGGTAACTCGGATCGGGCTCTGTCAACTGTGGGAATTTACCCGAAGCTACCCAGTCGAATTTACCGGAGTCAACGATTACTCCTCCCAAGGAACTGCCATGACCACCAATGAATTTGGTTGCGGAGTGCACTACAATGTCTGCTCCGTGTTCGATGGGGCGGATTAAGTAGGGAGTGCCGAATGTATTGTCTATAATTAATGGAATTTTGTGACGGTGAGCAATTTCGGATACCGCTTCTATGTCTATAATATTGGAATTCGGGTTTCCGAGTGTTTCGATAAATACGGCTTTGGTGTTCTCCTGAATCGCTTTCTCAAAGTTGGAAAGGTCGCTCGGATCAACGAAAGTGGTGGTAACGCCATAATTGGGCAAAGTATGTGCCAGTAAGTTATAGCTTCCTCCGTAAATTGTTTTAGCAGCTACGATGTGGTCGCCTGCACGAGTAATGTTTTCGAAAGCATAAGTAATAGCCGCGGCACCGGAGGCAACTGCCAGACCTGCTACGCCTCCTTCGAGGACGGCTACACGTTCTTCAAAAACTCCTTGGGTGGAGTTGGTCAGGCGGCCGTAGATATTGCCCGGATCCTGCAAGCCGAAACGTGCGGCTGCATGAGCGGAATTGTGGAATACATAAGAAGTGGTCTGATAAATAGGTACTGCGCGTGCGTCTGTTGCCGGATCTGCTTGTTCCTGTCCTACATGAACCTGTAATGTCTCAAAGTGTAAATTCTTTCTTTCCATAATCGTATGCTTTTTAAGTTTAATATTCTCTCTTTATTTTCTTGCAAAGTTATGGGATGCAGATATATCGAACAATATATAGTAGAAATATAGAAAATAATGCTATTTTTGTATCGTTATACAGAATAAAGCAACTGCTTTATTCTTAAAAATCACCCGTTAGAAGAATATTTTTCTTATGGATACTTTTGAGAAATTGGATAAAGTGGATTTGCAGATACTCCGTACTTTGCAAGAGAATGCGCGGTTGACGACCAAAGAGTTGGCTGCGCGGGTCAGTCTTTCATCGACTCCTGTTTTCGAGCGCCTTAAACGTTTGGAGAGTGGGGGATATATAAAGAAGTATATCGCTGTGCTGGATGCCGAAAAGCTGAATCAGGGTTTTGTGGTCTTTTGCAGTGTCAAGCTAAGGCGGCTGAACAGGGACATTGCGGCTGAGTTTACCCGAATCATACAGGACATTCCCGAAGTGACCGAATGTTATAATATATCGGGCAGTTACGATTACTTGCTGAAGATCCATGCTCCTAATATGAAATATTATCAGGAGTTTATTCTGAATGTATTGGGAACCATCGATAGCCTGGGTTCGCTGGAAAGTACGTTTGTGATGGCGGAAGTGAAGCACCGATATGGAATACATATTTAGTGGGAAGATTGATGTATTTCCTATTTTTGCGACTCTTTGTTTTCGGCTCAGGTTTCCGGTGGATTGCCGATAATGTCTCTGTATAAGCTGCCGTCATGGTCCTTGTATTTTGCGTATTGGTAGAGGCGGACCAGTATATCACTGTAATCAAGAATGGCTGTATTTGATTTCTGTGATAAATTGGTGCCCAAGATACCACTGCCTATGATACCGGGATTGTATAATACGGTGTCTTGTCTGATAGAGTTCATTATCAGTTCTGCACAAATATAGTCTTTAATCCTTGCCTCTTCTAGTCGGGTCGTGATGTATGAGTTCAGATGGCTTTTGTCATGTTGAGTCATAAAGCCGTACCATAATAAACACTTCATTCCTAAATGGGTAGCTTCTATTAATATATCCAGATAGGTTAGTCCCGATGTTCCTTTCTTATCTATCTCATAAGGATCGATATGAATGAAAGAATCTTTGGGGAGTGATGGCAGTAACTTCATGACTCCTTCGAGAGAATCGGTATTATATAGGTGGACGGATGTCTGTAGTTCCGCTTGCTTCGCATAGCGTTCCACATTATCCAAAGCACTCTTTTCTATATCGAAGAATAGAAATTTTTGTGCCTGTCTTCCTAATACCTCCATTGCTAAAGCCGGAGAACCTAAATAGTATCCTTTCTGCATTTCTGCACTTTCTATCTTATAGTAAATGGAGTCCTTTAGAACTTGATTGTCTTCCTCTGCCGTTTTTTCTAAGAAATAGTAAATGCCATATTGCTGTTCCGAAGTCTGCTGCATCGGGTAGATGGCACAGGCAGAATTTGTTTCTACATAGACTTGTGGATGCTCGTTCCAAAGAACTTCGCAAAGTATCAGATGTTTCAGTACATCCGGCTGTTTGCCGAAATGAGTATAAGTTGCCATGATGCTAAAGGTTTATAGTGACGATATAAATGGTATACAGCAAATATACGGGATAATTTTTAGATCCTTGCATCTGATTTCCAAAATTATCCTGTACATTTGTTATGTGATATGAACCTTATTCTTTGAACGCAATGAAATGGCAACGTTGTAAATAGCTTCGCTCTATATGGATGATGGACAATGGTGAAATCTGTTGTTCGAGTCTTATGTGGCTAAACAGGTCACCCGATATTTTATTATTTTATTTCAGAAACCTTATAAAGAAGCAATTACAATGAATACAAATATTTATCCGCGTACCAATGACCTTCAGACTGTCTATCTGAATGCTGTTATCAATAATCCTCATATAAAGGTTGGTGACTACACCATATACAATGATTTTGTAAATGATCCTGTCCAGTTTGAGAAGAACAATGTTTTATATCATTATCCTGTCAATGGAGACCGGCTGATCATAGGGAAATTCTGTTCGATAGCCTGTGGAGCTAAGTTTCTTTTCAACAGCGCGAATCATACGTTGAATTCTTTGTCGAATTATCCGTTTCCTATATTTTTTGAGGAGTGGCAGTTGGATAAGGGAAATATCACTTCGGCATGGGATAATAAAGGGGATATAGTGATTGGAAACGATGTATGGATTGGTTATGAGGCTGTTGTCATGGCGGGCGTACATATCGGTGACGGAGCGATTATTGCGTCGAGGGCAGTAGTCACCAAAGATGTACCTCCTTATACGATAGTAGGCGGGACCCCTGCGAAGAAAATCCGGATGCGTTTTGACGAAGATACGATTGCGCAATTGCAGGAATTGAAATGGTGGGACTGGAGTACTGATGAGATAGCTCATTATTTGCCTCATATCATGAATGGGGATATGGAGGAACTTATGAAATAAAAAGTATCATAGTGACATAGAATGGAAGCTCCAATAAAATCTATGTTTCATAGATCCTATTGGAGCTTCCTTTTTATAATCTTTCTTTTAGATACTTATTGATACATCTCCGGTCCCAATTTATCCCTCGCTTGACAATTTTGGCCGGTATACCTGCAATGATTACATTCGGCTCATTAAATTCTTTTGTTACGATGCTTCCCCAACCAACGATACTGTTGTCCGCTATCTTCACATTCTTGCCAATCTTGCTATCTTTCCCTATCCATACATGCTTGCCGATTTCTATGCACTTGGCAAAATTGATCGGTTCACCCTTTAAATCTGTTATTGTATGTGCATCAGTACACCATATATCAATTCCCCAGCTTAACTGACTGTCATCTCCAATACTAACATATGAGTCATCTTCCTGCAAATACAATGTAACCCCATTGATTACAACACGGTTTCCGATATCTATCCGGCAATTGTTGGCTGTTCTTGAAACACCGGCACCCAGTCCCGGCAGCTGTCCGATGATTAGTTTCAATCCTGTCATACCTAATATGGTAGAATATCGTAGGATGATTGTTCCCATATTTACGATATTATTATCTCCTTTTACGATTAGCAGAAATCCGTTGCTAAGCAGCAATTCTTCCGCACTTTCTTCAGTGTCGAAATACATTGAGATACGATTGTTGTTTCCTGTGATTGTGATGTTGGCCTGATTAATAATCTTATTGAATTTGTCATTCTGAGAAGAAGTGCAATCAATTCTGTTATGTGGGAATATTAATGTAAATTCGTTGTTCTGTCCGGTAATATTTTCCATTTCATTCTAAGTTTTAGAGTTTATTTTTGATACGACTTTCCACAAAGATACGAAAAGGAATAGTCAAAGATTCATTAGATGGTTCTTTTTCTTTGTTTGTATTCTTATGGAGATTTCCATATCTTTTCTGTGCTGCTTTGATTTACTCCGTTGCCCGATATTCGTTCGTTCCTGCACCGTTATGAACTAGTTCCGAGTTTACGTAGATTTACTTTTTATGTTTAATGGATGTAAGATTAATGCTGCAATGTTTTATTCGTCTGACAGTTGTTTCTTTTTCGTCTGACAGTTGTTAGACGAAAAAATAACAGTTGTCAGACGAAAGTTCAACAGTTGTCAGACGAATAAGGTTATATAAACCGAGCATTAGATGATTGCATACAGCAAATTAATTTTAAGATAGACTGGGATTAGTTCGTTACGATGCGTTTCAGTGAGTTGTTATTTACCGTTTGAAATATTTATTTCTCTCTGTGATTACATATTTCCGCTTTATTTCTCTATTTTATAAAAGTAAAAATATTCATTCTTCTGTTGGGCGCTTTTTATAGTCAAAACGTATTCAAATTAGAGTGTTTAATAAATTTCAATATCAAATTTAAAATCAAAGAATATGAATTATCCAAAAGCGATACTTCTTTCATTGGCGTTATTGGCTATGCATTCGCTTAACGCAGAGGTAGTCACATACCCTGCTGGGGTCGGGGTGAAAACCTTAAACGATTTTTCTGTGGAAGTGCGTCAGGGTAGCGGACCGTGGTTGCCCGTTGACGTTTATCCTGTTAAAGTTGATAGGGTTGATGAAAAAGGGCATAACGTGGAGGTTGCCTCCATTGCTTATTTCGATTTTGACGGAATGGTAGATGTGCGAGTAATCAGCAACAAAGAGAGAGTCAATAGTGCGAGAGTACGTCCTTTAAGCTATAAGATAACACCGGATTGTGTTGGAGACACAGTGACATTCTCACTTTCGCGTCCTCGCAATCTCTCAGTAGAGGTCAATGGAGATATTTTTCACAATCTTCATCTTTTTGCGAATCCGATTGATAAATTTCGTCCTTCCGATAAAGAAATCCAAAGGGCTCTCAAGAAAAAAAAAGGGTCCAATCTGATTTATTTTGGTCCCGGTGTGCATAATCTTCCTAATGATACTCTATTTGTCCCTTCAGGAACTACTGTTTATATCGACGGGGGAGCCCGTGTTTATGGCAATATATTCACGGAAGGAGCACATGATGTGAATATTTTCGGTAGAGGCGAGGTACACCCTGATGGCAGGGGAGCCGGTGTTTGGGTCAGACGTTCTAAAAATGTCAGGATAGACGGAATTGTGGTTTCGCAACTCCCCATAGGACAATGCGATTCGGTAGAGTTGACGAATGTGAAATCAATCAGCTATTATGGTTGGGGCGACGGAATGGATGTTTTCTCAAGCAGTAACGTGATATTAGATGGGGTTTTCTGTCGTAATAGTGATGACTGTGCCGCAGTTTATGCTTCTACGCAAGGATTTAAAGGGGGAAGCAATAATGTATTGGTGAAAAATGCGACACTTTGGGCTGACGTGGCTCATCCAATCAATATCGGAGGACATGGAGATCCGAACGGCATGGATACAGTGCAGAACGTCACTTTTAGGAATATCGACATTCTTGATCAGGCAGAAAAACAGATTGATTATCAGGGATGTCTGGTTATAAATCCAGGCGACAATACATTGGTGCGTAATATTACGTTCGAGAATATTCGGATTGAAGATTTTCGTAACGGACAGCTTGTGAATTTCAGAATCAGTTTCAATCCGAAGTATTGTGTCTCTACCGGCAGAGGTATTCAGAATGTGCTTGTTAAGGATGTTACTTACAATGGATCGGGTGAAAACTTGTCGATCATTGCAGGGTATGATGAGAATCACAAGATATCTGGTATCAGGTTTGTGAATCTTGTGGTCAATGGGCGAAAGATTACAGACGACATGCCTGGGAAGCCGAAATGGTATAAAACCGGAGATATGGCCGGTATCTTTGTTGGAGAACATGTAGAAAATCTCTCTTTTGAATAGAAACGAAGCAGGCAGAATGTTAGAAATGGCGCCACATGCCAAAAACTGTCATACGGTCAGAAGGAAAGATTATACTTCAATTTTTATCACAATATAGATAAAAATTGAAGTTTTTTATCTATGTTGCAGCCGATTTTAGAAAAAGAAGTTTGGAATGAACAATAAATACGAAGAACGGCTGGGAACAGAACGTATGTTACCGCTTGTTTTCAAGATGGCACTCCCGGCAGTGGCTGCACAATTTGTCAATCTGCTTTATAGCATTGTGGACCGTATATACATCGGGCATATTCCGGGAATTGGCACCGATGCGCTGGCGGGTGTAGGGGTGACTACCTCTCTCATTATACTGATTTCTTCTTTTTCGGCAATTGTCGGCGGCGGTGGTGCTCCGCTGGCTGCCATTGCACTCGGACAGGGCGACCGTGTACGAGCCGGAAAGATATTGGGAAACGGGTTTGTTCTGCTGATATTGTTTACTTTGCTGACTTCTGTCATCGCATATACTTTTATGGAACCTATTCTCCTCTTTACAGGAGCTTCGGAAAACACTTTGGAATATGCGGTTGACTACCTTTCCATTTATCTCTTGGGAACGATATTTGTCGAAATATCCACAGGGTTGAATAGCTTTATCAATGCTCAGGGGCGTCCTGCCATTGCCATGTTTTCAGTTCTGATCGGAGCCTTATTGAACATCATTCTTGATCCTATTTTTATTTTTTGGTTTGACATGGGCGTGAAAGGTGCTGCTTTGGCTACGGTACTTTCCCAAGCATGCAGTGCGGTGTGGGTGGTAAGTTTCCTCTTTTCCCGACGTGCCTCTCTGCCTTTGGAGAAACGATATATGGGACTGGACCGGAAGATTATCCTTTCCATATTAGCTTTAGGAGTATCCCCCTTCATTATGGCAAGTACGGAAAGTCTGGTTGGGTTTGTCCTCAATAGCAGTCTGAAGGAATTTGGAGATATCTACATCAGCGCATTGACGATTCTGCAAAGTTCGATGCAGTTTGCCAGTGTACCGCTGACCGGATTTGCGCAAGGATTCGTTCCGATTATAAGTTATAACTTCGGGCATGGTGACAAGCAGCGTGTGAAAGATTGCTTCCGTATTGTGCTGGTAACCATGTTTTCCTTCAATTTGATATTGATGCTTTTCATGATTCTCTTCCCTTCGACGGTTGCCTCTGCTTTCACCAGTGATGAAAGACTGATAGAAACTGTACGTTGGACAATGCCCGTTTTCTTGGGTGGCATGACCATCTTCGGCTTGCAACGTGCCTGTCAGAATATGTTCGTTGCATTGGGGCAGGCCCGAATCTCTATCTTCATTGCTCTGTTGCGTAAAGCTATCCTGTTGATTCCGCTGGCGTTAATTTTGCCGAACTTTATGGGAGTAACCGGAGTGTATGCAGCTGAGGCTATATCTGATGCGACTGCGGCCATCTGTTGCACGTTATTGTTCTTTTGGCAGTTCCCTAAAATTCTGGGAAGGATTAAAGGGAATACTTTGCGTGTGGAGTAATCGTTTATTTATAATTTGTTTTTTACTTCACAGATATGCCCAGCATTACGGTTGTATTCCGAATGGATAAAAACATGTAACCGATTACATATTTCTTGAAAAAATAGTTGCTTGTATTATTGAAATCCGATATATTTGCGTAATCAATTACGTATTTAATAACGCAAGTAGTAAAGACATGGACTTTTTTAATCAGACGGGGAAATTAGCTATCGGAAGCAGACTACGTATGCTGACCGATAAAATCACGGTAAATGCGGCTGCAATCTACAAAATGTTCGGTGTGGACTTGAAACCCAAGTGGTTTCCTGTCTTCTTTGTTTTATCACGTGGAGAGGCAAAGACAATTACGTCCATTGCCAAAGAGATAGGCCACTCGCATCCTTCGGTGAGCAATATCATAAAAGAAATGGTAGCTAAAGGATTGGTGAAAGAGACGAAAGATAAATCCGACGGGAGAAGGAATATGGTGATGTTGTCTGCCAAAGGAAAGAGAATGTCCGACTCTTTTGCGGAGCAATCTATAGATGTAACGTCTGCTATCGAGCAAATAACGCAGCAAACCCGGAACGATCTTTGGAAGGCGATTGAAGAATGGGAGAATCTTCTGTCGGATAAGTCTTTGTTGGAGCGGGTGAAGGATGCGAAGCGGGAGCGTGAAGCTAAGGATATCCAAATAGTATCTTATGAACCATGCTATCAATCCGCTTTCCGGACACTTAACGAGGAGTGGATTACTGCTTATTTTCGAATGGAAGAGGCTGACTACAAGGCTTTGGATCATCCGCAAGAATACATTTTGGATAAGGGCGGAGACATTTTGGTAGCCCTTTACAAGGGTGAACCGGTCGGAGTATGTGCTTTGTGTAAGATGGATCATCCGGTCTACGATTATGAGTTGGCCAAACTCGCCGTCAGTCCCAAAGTACAGGGCAAAGGTATCGGAGTATTGCTTTGCGAAGCTGTCGTGAATAAAGCAAAAGAGTTGGGCGGCAAAAGAATCTTTATAGAGAGCAATACACGTTTGAAACCTGCTATCCATATTTATCACAAGCTGGGATTCAGGGAACTTCCCGAATACCACACGACTTACGAAAGAGGAGATATACAAATGGAATTAACGATAGAAGAGTGAAAGATGAAAAAGATAGACAGCAAATTTATCAAGGGGCGTATTGCCCCTTGCGGTCTGCATTGCGGAAAGTGCTTTGCTTTTTCTGACGGAGACATCTCTTATCATAGCAACGAACTCAAAAGGGCACTGGGCAATTTTGATGTGTACGCACAGCGTTTTGTGGACTTGCTTGACGAACCCGTCTTTGCAAAGTATCCGGACTTTAAGGAGTTTTTGAATCATCTGTCCGTAGCAACTTGCCAGGGGTGCAGAAAGGAGAAGTGCAAGTTGTTTAAAACCTGCAATGTACGTGTATGCAGCGAGGAGAAACAAGTCGATTATTGTTTTCAGTGCAGCCGCTTCCCCTGTGAGGACACAGGTTTCGACGAGCATTTATACAAAAGATTTGTAACTATCAACAAACGGATGCAAGAGATCGGAGTGGAAAAATATTATGAGGAAATCAAAGATATTCCTCGTTACTAGATCGTTAATTCCTCTCTTTATCTCATTTCCTGTGCGTAAATGTTGATGGCTCGCAGTGCCTTTGAAATCTCAGTCGGGGTGATATCCTGACATTCTATTCTTAATACTTTCTCCCAGTCCTCCATATCTACATTCCATTTGTAGATTTGGGGACATAGGGTGAAAAGAGCCGCGATATGTTTTATATCCCGTGCATTCCTTATTGAGGTTCGGAAAATGAGTATTTGCCCTTCCATAGTTGCTATCAATTACTTTTGTTTACCTTGCAAAGGTAGGTTTAAAAAGGCTTCGATATAGAATTATTCGACGAATGCCGTGATTACTCATGACGAATTAAGTAATTTGGGAGACTAACTATAGGGCACTTGTATAGTTAGTTGTCCTTCTCCATTTAAAATCTTTATCCGGATATGGCGATACCCCATACATCGTCTTTTAGTGCTTGACCCCTTCAAATAAATCCGGTTATAACTTGAATTCAGGATATGAGAGTGGGAGCTATGAAAAAACAGCTAGGTATATTTATAAAAAGTGTTAGCTTTTATTTTTTTATACCGGAATCTGAGAAATTAAATGTTACGAACTGTACTCATTATTGTGGAGTAAAACTAATGAGTTCAAAGTTTTCTAACTTTTCCATTTCTAAATGTTTTCGCATAGAATTAATTATCTGAGTCTGGTATTCTTTGTGATTTAATGGTTGCTGTTGTTGGCGATTAGCCTCTTTTATCAGTTCTCTAAAATAAGCATTTATAATTTTTGATGTATCATTATCTCCATAAAGGAGAGCTTTGTTTACACTTTCCTGGAATTTGGAGAAGTTTTCGTTGGTTTTATTATTCATTAATTTTTGCAGAGCTAAAAAAAAGTCCCAGTATACCTCTTTTTGTATATTTTGTAGGCCTTTGGAACGTTCTTGTTTTGTTTTTTGCCAATTGCTTATTAAGTCAAATGCTTTTTGTATGATTCCTCCTAATATAGCTGCTGAAGCAGCTACTATCGCTACTAAAATTTTGTCATCCATAATATTGGTATTTTAATTCTATTTTAAATAATATCCTCCTGTTTTTGGAGCACCTCTAAATTCTATTAAACCTTTTTCATTTAAAGATTTAAGATAGCGCATTGTTGTCCTCCAACTTTTAGAAATACTTTCAGCTATTTCCGAAGCATTTGATCCGGGTTTGATTTTTAGTACACCTATAATCGCTTGCTCATTTTCGTTTACTATGCCATTTACTATGACATTTACTATGTCATCGATGGCATAGTTCTTTGTTTGACGTTTAAACACAACCGTAAAAATCCCATCTGTATGAAATTCTGGTTCAGGAAGTTTAGCTTCTTTCATTGCTTCCTGCATACGTGGAATGCCGGATGCAACCCGTTCCACCAAGTGCATACGGGTAAATAACCCGAATATTAGCGGATTACGTGTCATGCTTTTGTGCCCGAAATCTCTTGCAACAATCGGCAATAACCCTCCTGGATTGGAAATCTCTACTCTGTCATCAAACATCTCTATTGTGATGGTTGCTCCCTGCTCGTAGTAATCTCGATGGGAGAGAGCATTTATGATGGCTTCTTTAAAAACAGTTAGAGGAATTTCCCAAATTTCTTCTCTCGGTCCGGTTCCTTCTATTTTATAGGCAACTTGAAGTTTACTTTCAAGCCATGCCATCGCTTGCAAATACTGCTGATATAGTGGACCACCGAATGACTTATCATCTATGATATATACTTTGGTCGTTCCCTTGAAAAGTACACATCTTGTTATTGCGTGAGGAAATTTCCGTTCAGGCTGTTTCCCGAAGAACATGGCTGCACCATTTTTTGCTATTCCTTTATCAGTAAACAATTCTAGATTCTCAAATATCTGTTTGTTGTCAGTGGACGGGTTGAGCTGAGCTTCCGTTCGGAATTTTTTTATTGCTTGTTCATCTGCATCTGTATAAATGTTGAACCATGAACAAGGGATAGCGTCAAAGAATATTTTGTTGCATTCCTGAAAAAAGTTACGCATTTCTTCAACAGTACGAAGCTTTTGCGAGTTAGCACCTTCACGAACAAAGATAGAACCTGAAAAGATATAAGGTTTGTCTTTGCCTGATGGAACATCAATCACCCAAAGTGTTTCATCTCCAATGTTTGCAGCATACATTTCACAGTGGAGAGCTGGAGATATTTCACTAATAGAACCTTGAATAGCTGACCGTTTATCATTCTCTAAAGTCGTACCAATCACTTTTCCATTATCATCTACCCCAATTAGTAAGTGTCCTCCGTCAGCATTGGCAAAAGCGCAAATTTCTTCTGTCAATTCACGTACCTTTGAGGGGACACGAACTTTAAATTCTACATTATAGCCTTCTCCGCTATTAATGAGTGACTGTAGATTTTCTATATCAAGCATAAATAATCAATTGGGTTACAAAGATATGATTAATCTGTCAAGATGTAGAATTTATCCTTTTGAAAAATATAATAATTTGTCTTGGGTAGATAGGTATTAGCCTTGCATCTTCGCTATTTTATTCCCTAATTACAAATATCTAATCTAACAGTCCCCAATTTCTGTCATAGCCGTAGCTTTTCCGCATTTACTCTGCTTTTCTGTTTGGTTTCCGCTTAATGAGCAGAAGCCGTTCCATATCATTGAATAGTTTTGTGTCTTTTAATTCAAACATGATCCATTTGCCGTCGTGGAAAGTGGTAGCTGCATCATAGATCATCTGTACCTCGTTTGAAAACTGTCCCCGTTGAGTTTCGAATTTGGCGCGTTCATCTTTCCCCAAGATAACCATAAATCCCAGAGTCTTTTCCTTCGCATATAATGCACAGAGGGTTTTACCGCCTTTGCGGTATTTGTATTCATACGTCCACGCTTTGCCACCACGGTTCCAAAGCTGCTCCATTTCGTAGCTCTTCTCGATGAGTTGGCAGAGTGAGTTCCATACATCGTAAAGGTCTGTCCCTATCAGATTCTCTATATCTTCGGAAGCCGGTATTTGAAAAGGTTCTTTCATGGTATTTGCTGTTTAATTATATATAATGTCGCAAAGATAGGATGATCTTTTAGTAAATCGTTGTCCAATATAGGCATCTTTAGTTATAGTCATGAGATTTAAAATTAAAATGTAAAGACATATTTCATACTTCACTCCAAATATAGTTTTAAATTTTAATCTATTTGTTGGGAAAAATAAAATGCTCTGAAGGGCGTTTGTGTGCATTTTGCAAAAAGTTGTATATCAGACGGTTATGAAATCTTATTTTTGGTTTAAAACCAACGGGGCGTTTCTTTTAAACCAACGCCTCGTTTCTTTAAAACCAAGAGGACATTTCTCGGTGAGAAATGGAGTATTGGTTAAAAGCTAGCTTCAAATCCGGAGTGAACATTCAAATATTTCAAATACAGTATTTGTTGATTTAAGTAAGGTGATGTAACTATTTGTTGCATTCAAGTAGGAAAAAAGATAATTGCTTTAGCATGAAGTAAATAAATTCCAAAGATTTTACTTACATTTGTTTCTATAAATAAAATGTAAGTGAAAAACATGAGAAAACAACTATTAGTATCACTCCTTTGCTGCCTTCTTGTTTCGGCTGCGTCATTGGCTCAAAGCTGGAAACCTTATGAACAGGCTGCGAAGGGGAAGACTTACGAAGCATCCGATTGTGTGACACTGTTGGATAGTACATCGGTATCTGTTCAGCCTACAGTACAAGGGTCGTTTGTTGTATGCAAAGTGATAAAGGTACAGACTCCGAGGGGAGCAGTGGATAATCGGGTGATTAAATACGATTATGACCCTTTGACTGCTTATGCCGAATTTAAACGTGTAACCATCCATCGTGCCAATGGAAAAGTAGATGAACTTGATGTCAGGAAAACCTGTGATTATGCTGCTCCTGCGCGTGCTATTTATTGGGGCGCAAGACAAATCATGATTGAAGTGGGCGCCTTGCAGCCGGGTGATATTGTGGATTACGAAATAGCCAAGAAAGGCTTTACCTATGCGTTGCTTGCAGCCGGTAATGAAGATGAATCACGCTTTATTCCGCCTATGCGCGGACAGTTTTATGATATTGTTCCTTTTTGGAGCAGCACTCCTACTGTACGTAAAGTTTATGTAGTAAGCATTCCGATGGAGAAGGAACTTCAGTTTCAGTTCTATCAGGGTGAGTGCGCATCATCCATGCGTTATGAAGACGGTCGCAAGAAATATAGCTTTGCGATGGATGATATGATGCCTTTCGTTAAAGAGACAAACATGGTAGACCTTTTCGATGCAGCTCCCAAACTGATGATGTCTTCCACTCCCCAGTGGAAAGACAAGTCGTTGTGGTTCAATAAAGTGAATGAAGATTATGGTAGTTTTGATCCATTGCCCGAAGCACAGAAAAAAGTGGATGAACTGATAAAAGGCAAGAAGACCGAAATGGAAAAAATAGCTGTGTTGACTCATTGGGTGGCAGATAACATCCGCTATTCCGGCATCTCGATGGGAAAAGGAGAAGGATTTACACTTCATAATACTAAAATGAATTATACTGATCGTTGCGGAGTCTGCAAAGATATAGCAGGTACACTGATTTCGTTCTTGCGCATGGCTGGTTTCGAAGCCTATCCTGCCATGACGATGGCAGGCAGTCGGGTAGAAAGTATTCCTGCCGACCATTTTAATCATTGTGTGGCAGTGGTGAAACTGAGCAATGGAACATATATGCCTCTTGATCCGACATGGGTTCCTTTCTGCCGCGAGTTATGGAGCAGTGCCGAACAGCAGCAGAACTATCTGCCGGGTGTGCCCGAAGGTTC
>ERZ857998.666-NODE-666-length-45598-cov-64.672551_pt1 | contig 45598 bp, 45 predicted proteins | sample MGYA00519954_ERZ857998 | MGnify/ENA primary metagenome ERZ857998 (study PRJEB31778, sample SAMEA3449424) | human gut metagenome | biome: human gut; feature: human-associated habitat; material: faeces | place: United Kingdom | collected 2010/2012 ...
AGCGGATTTTCCGGCTGGTGTCGCGGGCGTAAAACTCATTCATGATATTGCGGAACGGGGTAAAATCGTCATCACCTTTCAGACTGTCTACACCGTCGTTGATGGCAATCAGACGAACACCACGCTGCCGCAAAACCTCCATAACCTGACCGACCTTCAGATAGTCGCGTCCTAACCGGCTCATGTCCTTGATGACGATTGCCTCTACACGCCCTGCCTCCACTTCCTCCATCATCGCCAAAAATCCGGGGCGGTCAAAACGGGTGCCTGAGATACCATCATCGGTAAAGTGCGTAGGGTTTGGCAGCCCATTCCGGCGAGCAAAATCCTCTAACATCTGCTTTTGGTTGGATATGGAGTTGCTCTCGCCCTGTAACTCATCGTCCCGGCTCAGGCGCTCGTATAGTGGGGTGATTTTTTCGTTTCTCATAGCTGTACCTCCTGAAACAAAAATGCTCTAAGTGATTGCTTCACTAACCATGACAAAATCATGATTAAGAAGTCACTTAGAGCATATATCACCGCTGGCCAATTTGTACTTTTTATACTGTTTGACCGCGAAGCAACCCGGCTTGCGCTTTTCGAGCCCGGCAAACATATAGTCCACCGCGTTCATAAAATCCTCGTCATCCTCCTTGACCTCCATGCCAGAAATCATATCCACAAGGGTGTTCATGTTCCGATCCTCGGCAGGCCCCTCGAAAATGATGTAGGCAATCAGGGCGCAGTACAAAAGCGTTTCCGATTTCGTCCAGAATGGATCGCCTTCCTTGCCTTCGCCCTTGGTGTTGGAAATCAGGGCATCCACGAATTTCAGAATATCAGCCTCGTTGCGGATATACGCCAGCGGGTTATAGTGCATGGATTTTGAAAAATCTATGCTGTTGAATACCTTGATTTTGTACCCGCGTTTTTGCAGGAAACCCCCGACCTGTCCCAGCACACCGCCTTTGGGATCGACCACCACATAAGAGGAATGAGCCTGTAAAAGCTGGGGCGTGAGCCAGAAGCGGGTTTTGCCGGAGCCGGACGAGCCGATAATACAGCAATTCAGATTCCGGGCATTTGCGGGAATTTTGGGGCGGGTGTTCATCGTGAGAAACTCCGTCCCGGTCAAAATCACGTTGTTTTCAAATTTCGGATCGACAAACGGTTTGATGTCTTTTCCCGTTCCCCACCGGGCGCTGCCATATTCTGCATCCCGCCGAAACTTCTTAGCGTTCTTGCTTTTGAAATAGATCAGCAGCCGGAAAACGATTGCGCCCACAATGCCGACAAGCCAATCCAGCGGGGCAAGACCGGGTGCAAAGTCAGCAAAGGCCGGGCCAATCGTCTGGCCCAGCCCGATGAGCTTATGTGCAAAATCGTTACCCGCCGCCAGCCGGTAGGCCGTTCCCAGCTTGAGGAACGCCCACAGGATGAACAGATAGGGAATGTTTGGAATGAGATATTTTCTAATCTTATCTGTCCTCATGGGCCACCTCCTTTGCACGTTCTTTCTGTTTCGGCTTTTCTTTAGAAAGCTGATCCGCCGCCTGTTGCAGTTGTTCTCGGATGGGAACACGGTTCGATTTTGCTTTGCTTAACACTTTCCGGGAATACTCAGAAAAGCAGGCGGTCATTGCGTCTGCCTGTCCAGCCTTGAAAAACAGCAGGTATTTGTCCGGCCCGGTTTTATAGAACGCATAGTCTACATTCCATTTCCGGGCCACGCGGTCAAAGGACTTGGCATCCCCGGATAGCTCGATGCTGTTTGTGGATGTACCGTGGGCCATGAGCTTTCGCACACTTTGCTTGCCGTGTGGTGTTTGCCGCCCACGGTATGCCTTGCGGATCTTCCGGCCCACCATACCCAGCACATACGCCAGTCCCCGCGCCGTCAGCTTGGTTGTTTTTACGGATATGGCTATCGTGCGCCGGGAAATATCTTCATCAATCAGTTACACCGCCTCCTTCCTTGGGACAATTTGTCTCGAAGTGCCATCACCGATCCCCACGGTCTTTTTTCTGCATTTGACGGTAGCCCTCCAAAGAAGAACCGTCTATGATTTCCTGATAAGCGGCCATTTGCTCCCGGATAGAGAGCTTCGGGAAAGAGAATACCTTATGTTCCTTGGGAATATCCTGCAAGCCGTGATACACTTCCACGAAATGATCGCTTTCTTTGACAACATAGCCGCCCGGGGCAAAATGGCCGTTTTCGTGGATGCAGGCATCCCGGCCATACGCCTCATAATCGAAATACGGTTTTACCTGATCCGGCACATCCAACATTTCCAGATCGTCCACATAAATATGCCCCAGCGTTTCCTCATCGGATACGCCGGGGTAAAAGCCGTAACAGTCCAGATTTTGTGTCAGATTGATGATGTCCCGCACCGAAGAACAGTGATCGCCGCTGTCGAGGACGGCCTCCAGTGTTTCCAGCTCCGATGAGGTAAGCTCGGAAAGCAGGCAGGCCAGATGATTAAGCTCGTCCAGATTTTCATACTCGCTCAAATGGTCATAGAGCCCCAGCACATCCCCATCGAAAGAGGTAATAAAAATTTCCTGATAGCGGACGCCATCCACGTCGATCCGTTTCAAGAGAGCCTCCACCTCCTGGGCGGTTGTGGGAAATTTTAGTGTTTCACCCACAAGCTGGCCCTCGCTGTACTTTCCGGCGTTGGTAACGTAGGCTTCAAACAGGGTTGCCATTAGCGGCGGCCCTGCCCCTTGACGGTCAGGATACCCTCAAGGGTTGTTGCCGTAATTCCCAGCCGCTGGGCCACGGCAATATCATTTTTCATGGCTTCGGTCATACTGTGCCCGCAGACAACCAGCACATGAGAACGGCGGAGCAGGTCACGGCTCATGTCGATGCCGCTTTTATGCTCCTCGGGAACAGCATCATTGAGAAACAGGGGCAAGTACAAAGGCGGACAAATAGGAGAAAAGCCTGCCTCATACACGGTGCGGCAATACTGCGCCGCCAGTTCTGCGTTTTCGCTATCGCCGCCGAGCCATGCAGCGGTGATATAAGCAAGGGGTCGTTTCATCGTTCATACCTCCGATATTTTAATAAGAAAGTTCAACCCAAACCCCACGCCCTTTCCCAGTCTTGGGAAAGGGGGAGGCTCTGGAGGATATACCCCCGCCGCTTGCCGGGGAAATAGCACAGCCGGGGCAGACCGTCAAGGGCGAGCCGCCGAAAACGGCGGTGCGCTGCACCCTTGACGGCCTACTCCGGCTGTACTAAAAAACAGGCGGCGACGGGGGATATATACCACCAGAGCCTCTGCGCGAGGGCGGGGCCCTCGGGACAAAGTGTCTCGAAGTTGTTACTTGTCAAGTTCCTGCTTTTTCGGGGCTTTTGCCAGCTCCGGCGGCTGTTTTTCTTTCCAGTCATCAAGCAGGGACATAATCTGTTCTTTCATTTTGGCGGGAGTGACCTCCTTGCCAAAATACTTTTCCAGTTCCGCAGTAGAAATAATCACGCCTCGATCCTCCTTTTTCTGTTCTGATAAGATACCGTCAATGACATCGCCGTTGAGCTTGCCTTCCTTATCCAGCTCCCGGAGCCGTTTAGCCTGGGCCAGCGAGGGCGAAGCCTGCTCCCCGTCAATGGAAACAGCGATAAGCCTCTGATTTTTCGGTTTGATGTAGGACAGTTCCACGGCAGGCATAAAGCCCATCTTTTTATCGTCTACCTTATCCAGAAGCTCCGGCACAAGAGAGTTGAGCCGCAAGTAGCGCATGACCTTTTTATAGTTCATCTCATGCGCTTCGCCCACAATCTCAACCGAGCGTTTTCCGACATCACCTTCCGCAACGCCTTTCAGCCGCCCGCCCTGATGCTTGATGTCCTCAACTTCGAGTTCCAGCAGCGCGGCCAATTCACTGGGGAGCATCCCGTCACGCTGTTTGTTGCTGTCCTTCATGGCCTGTACCGCTTCGTGGTCGGTCATTTCACGGACAATAAAGGGCATTTCCTCCAGCCCCGCCAGTTCACTGCCGTGTGTACGGCGATGGCCCGCTACAATTTCATAGCCATTTCCGTCTTTTTCCAGGCGGGCAAGACCGGGAACCATTACACCGTTTACGCGGATAGAAGCAACGATTTCCTGCATCTTCGCATCGTCCCGTACCTTAAAGGGGTGCGGACGGAATGTGTGAAATGGATGAACCTCGGAAAGTTTCAGATAAACCAGCTTGCCTTCCTCAACCGGGCGGGGCGGTGTGGTCGGCTCGGGAGCCGTCTGTTCCGCAGCAGCAGTTTCCTTCGGTGCCGTATCTTGTGCGGGCTTAACGGGCTCCTTGGCATCCGGGGCCTTTCCATCACTTCGGGACACATTGTCTCGTTTGGACGGCTTGGGCTTGTCAGGGGCCGCCTTATCCGCCTTGGGTGGGCGGCCCTTGCGGGCCCAAGCCGATTTCTCCGCTTTCTGATTTTCAGTCGCGGCCTTTTCTGCTTTCGGCGGACGGCCACGGCGCGGCTTTTTCGGTTCCTCCGTGTTGGCGGGCTGCGGTGTTTCTCCGGGGGCTGCCGCCTCCTGCGCTTCGGGGGTTTCCGCCTTTTCGACTTCGGCGCGGGCGTTCTGTCTCTTTTCTGCCATAAGCTCATTGATTTTGTCAAAGGACACAACCACATCGCCGGGCTCAGGTATGGCAGGCCCGGTCTGTTCCTGCTGGGGCTCAGACGCTGCGGCCTGTTCGGGTGTGGTGATAGGCTCGGCAGCCTCCGGGAAAGTATTCTCCGCAGGGCCCGTATTCAATTTTTCATCGGCCATTTACGATCCTCCTTTTCGTTAAAGTTGCACAAATTTGAACGCTAAAATTTTGTAGTTATTTTTGTGCCTCCTTTCCGTCTATCCACGCAAAAAAGCCGCCCGTTTTTCATGCCGGACGGCTTTTTGCGTAATGTGATAGATCAAATATTATTTTTTCTGGTTTGTTGGCTCCGAAAAGCCTTGTATTTACAGTGTTCCTAATAGGAAGTAATCATATCCTATGAATACGTCGTAACTTTTTTCAGAAAAATCAAATCGGGAAAAAAAGTCATCAAGACTTTCGAGCGAGGAAACTTCCTTGTGGAAGAACACTTCATGAAGCATTTGAAACACATAGTTTTCGTTATAGCCGCAGTCTAAAAGTTCTCTCACAAATGCAGAGGCCTTTACATCAATTTCGCATTTTTGTTTATTTTCATTGATTAGATGTTTAAGGCTTTCAACGATATGGTTATAGTAGGTCTTATTACTTAGTTTCCGCCCAATATATTGCGCATTTTCAAATTGCGTTTTTATGTCCCACGATTTATGGCTTTTGATAAATCGGGAAGAAAATTCTTCCGTTAATATATTCTTGGCAATATCATCATGGTCAAGTCTACCAGATAATTCTTCTATAATATGCTCTAAATTCTTTTTATTTACGGTACCAGTTCTAACATCACTATACACGCTACAATACTCGGCAGCTAAACCCCGTAATGATAAGGAAGGATAGCGATATGTGTCTGTTGTATGGTGAAAAAGAAGTTCGTCTAATCGCTGTGCAAAAAATAAAAGGCAATTCAAAGAAGAGTCATATTTCCACTTTGTAATGTTGTTTTGTCGCATATTAACCTCCTCCTACTAAAAAGTAGTTCCTACCATTAATTCCAGCCTAATAAACCAATTTATATGCCCAATGTCCATTTCTGCTGTATTTCACGAGTTTTCTCTCGGCTGTCAATCCTGCAAGAACCCGATTTGCCGTTGCGGCCGAAACGCCGCACAGCGCACGGACATCTGCGTTCATAATAAACTCATGCGTTTCCAGGAACTTCTCAATCTGCCTCCAGCGAACCGTCGCCTTATCCATCGCTCCATCGCTCATTTCATCACTCGTATTAATGGCATCCATGAGCGATGCTTTGATAGCTGAGAGCATGAACTCGATAAACACCGTAGACTCTCCTGCATTGTTGGAGGCATTGATGGCCTCGTAATACTCCTGCTGGCGGTCATGGATGATAGACTCCACCGGCAGCCAAGCAAAGGCAGGATTCCACTTGGAAAGCAGCAGCGTATGCCACAGGCGTCCGACGCGGCCATTTCCATTGGCAAAGGGGTGGATCAACTCAAACTCATAATGGAACACGCAGCTGCGGATCAGCATATGCACATCGCTGTTCTTGACCCAATCCAGCAGTTCCGTGACTAAATTGGGAACATACTGCGGCAGCGTGCCAAAATGTAGGACATGCCCTTCCTGGTCAACGACGCCGACGGGCTTGGAGCGGAACACCCCGGACTCATCCACCAGCCCCCGGGTCATGATGCCGTGAGCGGTCAGCAGGTCATCCACAGAGTAGGGGTCAAGCTCCTCCAATCGCTCATAGATCTCATAGGCATTTTTAACCTCGGCAATATCTTTGGGCGGAGCCAGAACCTGCTTGCCGTTCAGAACTGCGGTGACCTGTTCTAAACTCAAAGTGTTCTGTTCAATGGCCAGAGAGCCGTGGATCGTCCGGATACGGTTTGTCCGCCGTAAAGTTGGGTTCGCAGACAGCTGATTGGTGGAAGTCAGCTTGCCCACCAGTTCGGCGATTTCCGCAATCTCATGGATCATCGTATTTGTAATTTCAAAAGGAGGTTTCTTATTCCTCATAGAAACACCTCATGCAAAAGATTCATTCGACCGTATTATACCACACATCGCTCATTTCATCAATCATTTTTGGTGACATGATTGAGTGATGGAGCGTATTGCTTATATAAAAATGAGCCCTGAGAGGCAACTCTCCGGGCCGTTTCAATTTAGATGGTTATTCTTCAATTCGAACCCATGCACAGATATCCCAAACTGATTTCGAGTCAAGCCGTTCATGCCCACTCGCATAAATCTGTAGAAAATAGATTTGCTGTGGCTCAAACGAGAATTGCAGGCCTCCTTTATGTAAAATGAAAGCAAAAACGGGAGGCGCTGATATGGTCGCAGGGCACATGACAAAGAAAAATGGGTATTGGTACTTGATTCTTATGGTGAGGGATGAGACGGGCCGGTTAAAGCAGAAGTGGATTTCAACCCACCTTCGGGTGGAGGGAAATAAAAAGAAAGCAGAAGCAATGCTCCTTGCCGCTCGACGGGAATATACGGATTTCGCCGAAATACAAAAGCGCAGCAGCGATGTTCTCGTCAGCCACTACCTCACGACCTGGGTCAAGAGTTGTCGTGGAAAAGTTTCATTTGGCACCTACGAAGAATACCAGAACTGCATTAATAACAGAATTGCCCCTTACTTCAAAGAACGGAATATTTTGCTTTTAGATCTGAAACCGGCAGATATTCTGGATTACTACAATTCGCTATATGCCAAAGGCCTTACGGGAAATACAGTCTTGCACTATCATGTGCTTCTCCGCAAGGCCTTGAAGGAGGCAAGCATGCGGGGTTTCATTCAGAATGACCCGACAGACTTTATTCCACGACCTAAAAAGGAGCAGTCTGCTGCGGATTGCTATTCTCCGGAGGAATGCAGAAAATTACTCAATGCGCTTCATGATGATCCACTTGAACTTCCCATTACGTTGGCCGTTCTGTATGGACTGCGGCGCAGCGAAGTTTTGGGGCTGCGATGGGGTGCTATTGATTATGAGCGAGCCACAATTACCATTTCACATTCCGTAACATCGACCGCAGTTAATGGGAAGCGGCAGCTGATCGCGAAGGACAAATTAAAGCGCAAGTCCAGCTTTCGAACATTGCCGCTTATGCCACAGGTTGCAGCTATGCTCCAGAATGCCGCGATCCAGCGTTATGGGACACAGCCTCCGCCTAATGAGGAATACATCTGTGTGAATGGGACGGGGCAGTTGTTTACACCCGACTATCTATCTGAGCATTTCAAAACAATTCTCGCAAAGAACAACTTGCGCAGGATTCGATTTCATGATTTGCGGCATAGCTGTGCCAATTTGCTGATCTCTGCCCGTGTGCCGCTGATAGAGGTACAGCAGTGGTTGGGGCACAGCAGCCTGTCAACTACGGCGGATTTATATTCGCATCTGGAGTATGCCGCCAAGGAGCAAAATGCTCGCGTCATCTCGCAGATGTTACTTTGACAAAAGAAAGGAGAACACCATGGCGTTTGATATCATGAATCTTTTCGAAGAAACGGAAAACGTAATTACAGAATTGGACGAAGGGAACGAGCTGGCTGCGGTGGATTTTGCCAACCGTATTTCATCTATGTCGCCCTCGTGTTCGGCAACCAAAAGCTATGCAGTCTACCAGGACGATGCCGTCATAAGATACGCCCAATGGTTTATAGCCTGTAACAAGGAACTCGGGATTGACCGTTGCATAGACGGCCTGCACCAATATGCCAGTAGATTCTGGTATGCGGATACACCGATACTCACGGAAGAAGGCGTGGCAACGGCGGTTCAGATGGTGGACGCCCTGTTTTCCTATTCTCAAAAAGTACTGGACAAGCATCCGGTCGACATTTTACTGATTGATGCCCAACACGAGTGCTTGAATGGCGAAACCTTTGCTATGTTTACAGCGGGAGGAATGCAGAGTTGCATCTGTATGTACCGAATGCAAAGTGAGGAGGTAAATCCTATCCATGTACTGCTGCACGAATTGGGTCATTTGCTCCACATCAAGGCGACCGGGACACTGACTGATGTTCCTGACTCTTTCAAGGAACATTTGCTGGGACTGGGCATAGATTGCAGGAAGCTGACCACAGCGCAGCTTCAGGAACTGTTTGCAGATACATTTATGCTGGCTGTTGTTTGCAGACAGCCTGAATTAGGAATGCCGAAACCGGGATTTTCAGAAAGAGTACTTATGGCTTGTTATACATACATTCGCTCACTTTTGACAGCATAAAATAATTCGACAAACTGCGCTCTACAATAGCAATAGAATAATGCGGAAAGGAGTATTGCGTATGGAATTGATTGCTTCACTCTTCTGTCATGTTTCCGAAAGTATACCTGAAGCGGAGATACAGCGGGAACTGCAAAGACAACATGATATACTTGCTCAGAATGCAGCGAGCTCCGGTCGGACAATTGAGCATTGCTTTTTCCATGTGGGCGAGTTCAACTTGGAAGATCCGGATCAGGTCTTGCTTCGTTTTTTGCAACGCGCGCAGGCCGATGATCTTGGGCTTGTTCTTGTAGAAAGCAAGGATTTATTTCCCTTGTCGCAGCAAGCACATATACCATGCATGGAGGTGTGCTTTGTACGGGAGGGTGTGCAAGAAATCCTTGGAAATAAAGATGTCCAAGTGGCTGAAGAAGACCTCCGGCCAAAGAATGTATATATGTACTGGGGCTTTTAGTTGAAATTTGTCGGAAACTATGCCACAATAGGAATACCTTTCCAGAGAGGATGTGTATGTTGTGGACGCAGTTTCCCATTATCTGAATAGTATCCTCGCACCCAGGCTGCGCGGCTACGGTGTTTCGGAACACTTTCTGCTACGTACCATTGGTATCATTCATACACAGATGACCTCTCTTCTGCGCCATTGGGATGATCGGGTTTTCAAAAATACCGTTTTACTGCTTGGCCTGGAAGAAGGCAGCTTTTATGAACCTCGGGCAAAAATCGATATTCGCTGTTTTGTGGTCGTCGCCATTCGAAACAGTCCCATTGAAACGATCCAGAGTGACGCCTATGGAGAGGCCGGACTGAGTAAATCGCTACCCAGCAAAGATGTGAAGGAAATTACATCGGAGGCCATTCGCTATTTCAGTAAGCAGGATTTTGCTGAAATGTGCAGACAGGCAAAGCTTAGCGCAAGACAGGATTTGTATCAGGAACTCGCAAATGAGTACCCTGTCGCATGGGCTGCGCTGAAGCACCTTGCCGCAACGAACAGCAAGACCGTTGATTATCCGAAAGTATCCGTTTCCGAACCTTATTTTCTGGAAGGCGTAGATAAAGAGACAGAGATTACTGCAACGTCTGGTGAGATGAAAACAGGAATTTACGATGGCTATTCTCCCGAAATAGAGCCGCCGCTTATGGCTTTTCTAAAAATGCTTTCCGCCGACTCCAATGGCGTGTTGATCGTTGATTCGTTGAAGTCCGTTACGAGAAACATTACCAAGTTACTCAGTATTCTTGAGTTTCTTCTTACGCGAGACCTTATATTTGCATCAACAAACTACTACATGGAGAACGGACATGTCGAACGTCGTATGAAACCTTTGCGTGCAGGCCATAGTACGAATGACATGCTGCGCAACGTCTCTAATACGAGTGGTCTGGGCTATAAGCACAAGGCAGCATTAAGCCAGTATGCCAAGCAAGCTAAATCAACTGAATAAATGTTGTGAACCCGTACCTAACCCGGTACGGGTTCTTTTTTGTTCGGCAGCCGCAAGTTGGCTGCCATTTCTTCATAGTATCAATACAGGAGGTGTCTCATGAAAAATAAGCAAATAATCGTTCGTTGTACGTATTCCGATACGGACCAGATGCTGGCAGAACTCATCCAAGAGTCCTTTCGGTTCTTTCTTCAAAAAGAGCTTTTTGCCCTGGCTATTCGCCAGCCGATGTAGTATTGTTGTGACGATGAATGGTCGCTTATTTCGGGAGGACAGTTTATGTACTTAGAGATAAGCAACCCCATGGATTACCATGTGGCATTATACATCAGACTATCAAAGGAGGACGAAAACGAAGGGCCGTCAGAAAGCGTCAACAATCAGAAATCCCTCTTGGATGATTTTGTGAAGAAGCATCGGCTGTCGGTCTACGACACTTACATCGATGATGGTTGGTCTGGAACTAACTTTGACCGCCCGGATTTTCAACGGATGATCGGCGACATCGAAGCCAAGAAGGTCAACATGGTCATCACCAAAGACTTGTCCCGCCTGGGCCGTGACTATATCATGACCGGCCACTACATGGAGCGGTACTTCCCGGAAAAGCGGGTGCGGTACATCTCACTACTGGACGGTATCGACACTGGTGTGGAATCCAGTGCCAACGACATCACCCCGTTCCGTGCCATCATGAATGACATGTACGCCAAGGACATTTCCAAGAAGATCAAATCTGTCAAGCGGGATAAGCAGCGTAAGGGACAATTTATCGGCGGCAAACCGGTCTATGGTTATAAGATGCATCCCACAGAGAAGAACAAAATCGTCATTGACGAGGAAGTAGCGCCCATAGTGCGGCGCATCTTCCACATGGCGTTGGAAGGTATGAGCTGCAGGCAAATCGCCACACAGTTAAACGAAGAGGGTGTACCCACTCCGGCAACCTATGCAGGACTGCCTGTGGCAAACCCAGGTCCCTACACCGGTCTGTGGAGCAGTGAACGCATCTCAGATATGCTTCAAAATGAGACTTACATCGGAAACATGGTTCAAGGACGAACGGTGAAGATCAGCTACAAGTCCAAGAAGTGCCTGAAGCAGGACCGTGAAAACTGGGTCGTGGTGGAAGGAACGCACGAGCCGTTGATTGATCGGGAAACCTTCCAAAAAGTACGCATGTTGGTCAACAGCCGCAAGCACACCAGAAGCCGAACCTATGACTTTCTGCTCAAAGGCATGATCTTCTGCCATGAGTGTGGTTACCCGCTGGCGGTGCTCAATCGCAAAAATGCTGCCGGAGAGGATGTGCTGTACTTTGTCTGCCGGACTTATCAGCGCTTCACCAAAGCCGGTGTCTGTTCATGCCACAGCATCAAGGAAAAGACTGTGACGGACGCCGTTGTCGCCAAGATACAGGAGGTCTGCGAGGCCTATTTGGATCCGAGTCAGCTGCAGCCAATTGCCATTACTGCTGTGGAAGAGGTGCGCAAAGCAGAGAGCCACGATAGCGAGATTCAATCCCTGCACAGCAAGATCGACGGCCTGACTGCCAATCTGGATAAGATGTACATGGATCGGCTGACTGGCCTCCTTGCTGAGTCGGATTTTGAACGGATTTATCAGCGCATCAAGATGGAGCGCAACTCACTTGAGGAAAAGCTGAAGGACTTGGAAGCGCAAAAAGAAAGCCCGGTCAGCACCGAAGACCGAGCCAGAGAGTTGGTGCAAAGGTTCATCACATCGGCTTATGCCAGTCGGGAACTGCTGGTGAGCCTGATTGAGCGAGTGGAATTAACGGAAGACAAGCAAATCATCGTCAAATTCCGCTTCCGTGAACTGGAAGCAATTTCTTAGGGCAAATCGTTTACAATAGGCGAGTCGCTATGTATCCCGCCGCGCTTACTGTAAGCGCCCGGAGAGACTCGGTTTGATGCTGAAAATCGTTTCTGCTGCAAAAAACGATCGACCGATAATAAATTCTACCTGCCCTTATTTTGACTACAAAAAATTCCAGTATCTTATAATTATTTAAAAAAATATTACTCTTTTTTGCTGCAAGAGAAAATTCTTTCAAATTTTTATTCAAAATTTCGTTTTTAGCTACTGCATTTTGATGTGCATTGTGCTATATTTTGTCTTGACATTGAATTGCGCAAAAAGCTTATCACACAGGAGATAAGCTTTTTGCGGTTTTTACGGCTGCTCCGTCCGGCCAACGCAGAATAATCCCCGGGAGTACATATTATAATGAGTCATTCGTTAAAAAAAATTTGGAATGCAGTCAGCACGGTGCTGGTGGCGCTGGTGGTGCTACTGGCTGTGGCCCTGGTGGGCGTCCGGCTGGTGGGGCTGAATACATATGTCGTTCTTTCCGGCTCCATGGAGCCTACTTATCACACCGGCTCCCTGCTCTATGTCAAGAGCGTGGACCCGCAGGACCTCCGGGTGGGGGATCCCATCACCTTCATGCTCAATGAGGATACCGTGGCCACCCACCGGATCATTGAGATCCTGCCCGACGAGGAGGACAGCTCCGTCCTCCGCTTCCGCACCCAGGGGGACGCCAACGACGCCCCGGACGGTACGCCCGTGCATTATAAAAACGTCATTGGCAAGCCTGTGTTTTCCGTCCCCTATCTGGGGTATTTCGCCAACTTCGTGCAGAACCCGCCGGGGCTGTATTTTGCCATCGGCTTTGCCGTGGTGCTGGTGCTGCTGGTGTTTTTGCCCGACCTGCTGGATGACAGCGGCAAAAAGGGCAAGGGCAAGGGCGCCGGGGAGGATCCCGCGGCCCATAACTGAGGGGGTAACGCCGCAAGGCTCCCATATATATTATTCTTTATCAGGAGGTTTTTGTGATGAAAGCAAAAACAAAGACAAAGGCACTGCTGATGTCTCTGTGCGCGGTGTTGCTCGTGGCCGCTTCCGTGCTGGGCACCATGGCGTATTTGACGGACAGCAAGGATGTCAAGAACACCTTTACTGTCGGTAATGTTGCCATCAAGCTGGACGAGGCCAAGGTGGATGAGAATGGCACTCAGGTGGTGGATAAGGATGGCAACCCGGTTGCCCGTGTTACCGAGAACGAGTACAAGCTGCTCCCCGGCCACACCTATGTGAAGGATCCTACCGTCACGGTCAAGACCCCCAGCGTGGACTCCTATGTCCGCATGAAGGTCACCTTCAACAAGGCTTCTGCGCTCATTGCTATGTGTACGGATCCTGAGTTTGCTGAGGACGGCCCTACCGGTGTTGAGAATGCATATCCCCTGATCCGCATGGTCAACTTTGTGGAGGCCAATGCTGCCAAGTGGGACGGCATCATCCCCGACAATATGGTCGACACGGAAGACATGCTGGCCGATGCCAAGTACTTTGCCTATGATGCAGAGGCCGACACCCTGACCTACTATTTCTATTACAACGAGGCCGTTGCTGCTCCTACTGCAGATGTCGTGCTGCCCGTTCTGTTTGACAGCATCAAGGTGCCCCAGTGGGCCACCGGCGATCAGCTGAAGGCGCTGCAGGGCTTTGAGATCAACGTGGTGGCCGAGGCCATCCAGGCGGACAGCTTTGCCGATGCCGACGCTGCTTGGGCTGAGTTCAAGTAATTTCTCTTTGGGTCCGACAGGCAAAGGGGGCGAGGGGCCCCGGCGCCTGTTGAAATAAAATTCAAAACCAAATACAAGGAAAGGAAGAAAAAACATGAAGAAGAAAGTTCTTTCAATCGTGGCAGTTGTCCTGGTGCTCTGCTGCGCCATCGGAGGGACCCTGGCCTGGCTGACGGATAAGACCGCCTCTGTGAAGAACACCTTTACGGTGGGCGACATCAACATCGAGCTGACAGAGACCACTACCAATTACAAGATGGTGCCCGGCAACACCATTTCCAAGGATCCTAAGGTCACTGTTAAGGCTAATTCCGAGGCTTGCTGGCTGTTCGTGAAGGTCGAGAAGTCTGCGAACTTTGATAGCTTTATGACCTATGATATGGCAGACGGCTGGACCGAACTTCCCAGTGTGACTGGTGTTTACTACCGTGAGGTAGCTGCTACCACCGCTGCTACTGATTTCTCTGTGCTGAAGGGTGATTCTGTTTCTGTCAAGGATACCGTTACCAAGGCAGATCTGAACGCTTTGACTCAGAATACTTTCCCCACTCTGACCTTCACGGCTTACGCTGTGCAGAAGGATAACGTCGCTGATGCAGCTACCGCATGGAGCAAGCTGTAATCCGATAAGCATTTGTTTCCCCAAATTTATTTAAATACATAAATGAAAGGAAAAAAGAGTCATGACTAAGAAGAAGATCGTATCCCTGTGCCTGGCGGCCGTGCTGGTCGTTATGGCCATCGCCGGCGCCACCGTGGCGTATTTCACGGATACTGATGCTAAGGACAACACCTTCACCGTCGGCAATGTGAAGATCGAGCTGCTGGAGTCCCAGTACCACCGCGTCAATGCTGGTAAGGGCAATGCCGTTGGTCAAACGGAACCTTTAATGGGCGGCTATCTGTGGGCAGCTGACGTGGATATGCAGGGCACTCCCGATAACACCCCCAACTACGTTACCTCCGGCGAGGTTTGGGATGGCCAGTACTTCTCCGATGCGCAGATTGAAGCCGATGCCGCAGCCTACAAGGAAGGCTACTTCCAGGAGCACAGCCAGAACATGGTTCCCGGTGCTAACGTTCGCAAGAACCCCTATGTGAAGAACATCGGTGCCAACGATGCGTATATCCGCATCCGCACGCTGATTCCCGTATCCCTGTTTGATGTCATCGACAAGGGCCCTTCCTATTGGACAACTACCGCTATGAACGAGGGTCAGGTCACCTCAAAGGCTGTCACCGCTTATAATACCGCTGGTGCAACAGATGTTAAGCAAGTTGAGCGCGATGGCATTATGTACTATGAGTATGACTTTACCTTTGTAAAGCCTGTAAAGGCCGGCGAGTTGACCTTCTGGAACGTCTGGGGCAACATTGCTATCAATAAGGATGCAACGGCTGAGGATCTGGCAAATGTTGAATCCTTCGACGTTCTCTTCGAGGCTGACGCCATCCAGGCCGAGGGCTTCGCAGACGCTGCCGCTGCTTTCGCCGCTTTTGACGCTAAGTAATTCCAAATCACCCCGGCCCTGCACCCCTTCGGGGGTGCAGGCCATAGGAGAGTACCCGGCACAGTGCGCCGGATATTCTCCTATGACCTCAATACTGGAGAATGAGGAGTGTAATTATGAAGAAAAGAAGCCTGAAAACCAAGCTGCTGGCGCTGTCCGTGGTGCTGATCCTGGCGGCGCTGTCGGTCTACGGCACCCTGGCCTATTTCACGGCCCAGGGCACCGCCCGGAACGTCATCACCGCCGGCGATATCAAGATCGCCCTGGAGGAGCGGATGCTCACTCCGGACGGTGAAAAGACCGTGCCCTTTGAGGATCAGCTGGGCGTTATGCCCGGCAGCGATGTCTCCAAGATCGTCACGGTGACCAACACCGGCGGCCAGCCCGCCTGGGTGCGTGTCTCCCTGGACAAGGCCATTGAGCTGGCCCGGGGCGTGGAGGGGGAGGCGGACCTTTCCCTGGTCACCTGCGACCTGAACACGGAGAGCTGGACGGAAAAGGACGGCTATTACTATTATAACGCCGCCCTGGAGCCGGGCCAGACCACCGAGCCGCTGTTCACTGCGGTCCACTTCGCCGAGACCATGAGCAATATGTACCAGGAGAGCCGTGCCATTCTGCAGGTGAACGCCTTCGCCACGCAGACCGCGCACAACGGTGCCTCTGCCCTGGACGCCGCCGGCTGGCCTGAAGCCTGAGAAGGGAGGAAATGAGAAATGCTGCAATATCTGAAGCGCCAGGCAATGAAGCTGCGCAGCGGCCTTACCAAGGGGATTGTGCTGCTGCTTTGCCTTGCCACGCTCTTTTCTTCGGCCCAGCTGGGCGGGCTTGCCCTGATCGCGGAGGCGGCGGAGGGGGAGCATTCCGTGCTTTACGCCGGAAAGGCCACCACAAGCGTCACCCTTCCCCAGGATGACAAGCTCACCCTCACCGTGGAGGAAAAAAAGGACGCCACCTATGCCTGGCAGCTTTGTGCTGATAAAGACGCCGACCAGTGGGTAACCATTTCTGGACAGAAGCAAGACTTCCTCACCCTCAGCTATGCCATGGTCGCAAGCCTTTTGGATAGCCGCGGCGTCACCTACGTCCGCTCTGTCATCACCGGCAGCGCCGGCGCCAGCGTCAGCCAGCCCGTCGCCGTCCGCGTGTCCTATGTGGTTCCGGATGCGGCTGCCTCGTCTGCGCCCTCCGTCTCCGCACCGCGCAAAGCCGCTGTTCGCTACAATGCACCCATCGGCGCCGATTTGACAACCTACACCATCACGGTGAAATTCGTGTATGCAGACGGCACCTTGGTTGCCGATCCCTATGTAGCCACCATTGAGGCTGGCGGTGCCTTCACTACCACCGTCAAATTCCCCGAGTCCGTCGGCTATCTTCCCTATTGGGAGAGTGACGAGCAGAGCACCACTGAGCGTATGCTCACATTCCCTTCCATAGACCAGGATTATACTTACACCGTCACATATAAGCCCACCATTGTAAAATACCAGGTGCATCACCTCATCCAAAACATCTTGGATGACAACTACACCCTGTATACGACCACCGAAAAACAGGGCCTCAACGGCAGCTTGATTGCTGATTGCGCTATAGATATCGATGGTTTTTCCGCCCTGTATTATGATAAGGACGTAAAGATCGCAGCCGACGGCTCCACCGAGGTCGAGGTCTATTACGACCGCAATTATTATTTGGTTTCCTTTGATTTGAACGGCGGCTACGGTGTAGACCCCATCTATACCCGCTACGGAGCCACCGTCTCGGTAGGCAAGCCCACCCGCCCCGGCTACGTGTTTGACGGCTGGAAGCTGGTGTCCTGCGGCGGTGAAGCACCCACTGCAGACCAGGAGGCAGCATATTCCCTTGTAAACAGCATCACCGTTCCGCTTATGAACCTAAAGTACCAGGCGCAGTGGAAGACCTCCGACACTACCTATACCGTCGTTTATTGGATTCAAAACGCCAATGACGATAACTATAGCTACTATGACTCCAGAAAAGTAAATGCCACATCCGCTGAAATCGTAAACGGAAGTACCTTCGGTCAGGCGGAGACCATCTCGCATTTCACCTTCAATGCCGATAAGACCGATAAGAACGTCATCGTGGAAGGCGACGGCTCCACCGTTGTCAATGTGTACTATACGAGAAACACCTACACGCTGACGTTCAAGGATGGCCAGAAAACACTGACCTGCACGAAAACGGAGCATAAACATAGTGATTCCTGCTGCAAACATGGTGGCACTGGTATCCTTCATTGGTTTCACAGTGATTCATGTTGCAAACTTGGCTTGTCGGAACATACCCACAGCAACAGTTGCTACAAAACTTCCGATTTGACCATCACAGCCAAGTATCAAGCAGACATTCACGGAAATTTCCCCATCAAGGACGGAAACGACACCATTTGGTGGAAGGTTCCGAACGGCACCGAAACATATGGTGATTCAGATGAGCAGCGATATCTCGGCAGTATTGATACCATGCCGGGAGAAAATATCACATTTACGAAAAAGGGCGCTGAATCCGGTGCAAAAATCTATTACTATGTTGAAACGCTGAACGGCGTGGCGGGGGATACCACTTACAACGGTAAGAACTACAAGCAATACAAGGTGATCGATTTGAATTACAGCTCGAGAACCAGCTTGACCTACGCCGAGGAGTTCCATCCCATCACCGGCTTCACCCAGGGTGATTCCAACCCCTATCTTCCGGTGGGCGGAAGCGTGCGTATGAAAGAAAACAACTACCTGTACTACACCCGCAACAGCTACAATCTAAAATTCTACAACTATAATGCATTTGTTGATAACAAGCAGGCCAGTGTTCAGTACGAAGCGCCACTGAACGACTACAACTTCACACCGGATTACCCCAACGACATGGAGCCCAACGGTTACGAGTTTGCTGGCTGGTACACCACGCCCCAGTGCTTTGAGGGCTCCAAGGTTGACTTTACTACGGAGATCATGCCCGCTTCCGATGTAACCCTCTACGCCAAGTGGGCTCCCAAGACCCACACGGTCCGTGTTTTCAAAACCGTAGACATGACCGAGCAGATAGGTGATTCCCAGTCCGTCCCTCACGGCAGCCTTGGCAAGGCGCCCGAGGAGCCATCCAATGGCAACTATGTGTTCGCCGGCTGGTTCTATATGGACGGCACGGAGAAAAAAGCCTTCGACTTCAACAATATGCCGGTCAATCGTGACCTGGACATCTTTGCCGAGTGGAGTTCTAAAACAGCTGTGAAGTATACCATTCACTATACGCTTGCAAACGGCACCCTGATTGCCGACGACACCGTCGGCTCTACCCTGGCCGGTACCTCCAAAACCTTTACCGCCAAGGCCGGCAACCAGCTCTATGCAGACTATCAAGAGGGCTACTTCCCCAATACCAACAGCCACACCATCTTGATGAATATTGATGGTAAAAACGAGTTTACCTTCGTTTATAAGCAGATGGAGAATGTCCCCTATACCGTCCGCTATTTGGAAAAGAGCACTGGGAAAGTACTCCATGAGGAAAAGCGCGTAGAAAACAACAAAAAGTCAGTTGTTACCGAGACCTTTGTGCCCATTACCGGCTATATGCCTGATGCTTATCAGAAGCGTCTCGTCCTCTCTGCCAACAGCGAGGAGAACGTGCTGGAGTTCTTGTACACAAAGGACTCGGAGAATGCCTACTACATGATTGTTCACTGGGTCCAGAATCTGGAGGGCGATGGCTACACCGAATACCGCACCATCCAAAGCCCCGGAAAGATTGGCAATATAATAACTGAAGAGCCCTTGTCCATCGCAGGATTTACCTATAACGAGGGGAAGAGTACTGCCAGCGGCACAATCACAGCAGAAGGCTTGGTGCTGAACCTGTACTATGATCGGAATATGTATTCCTACACCGTTAAGTATTTGGAGGCCGGCACTGATAAAGAGCTTAGCGACTCAAAGGTATCTTCTGCGTCCTATCGTTATGGAACGGTTGTCTCCGAGGAAGCCATCAATATTCCCGGGTATAAACTCGTAAGTGAACCCCATAAAACTCTTACCATCAATAACCGCACGGACGGAAATGTGATTAAGTTCTATTATCAGGAGCAGAATGTCACTATAAACTATATCCCCGTTCCATTAGATGCCGGCACCGTGAGCACCGGCACAGAGACTATCAAGGCCTTCACAGGTGTGTCGCTTGGATCTGTCCCCACCCCCAAGGATGGCTACCGCTTCGTCGGCTGGTATACCGACATCCAATGCACGACCCCCGTTCCATCGGATTGGGTGGACAGCAACAATAAGCTGACGCCACAAAAGCAAGATGGGACCTATCGCGCTGTCTCCTACTTCGCAAAGTTTGAGAAGGCCACTGCCTCCCTCACAATCCAAAAGACCGGTTGGGATGAGGTCGATGAAAACCAGGCCTTCCTGTTCCATGTCAAGGGAATCGACGAGAAAACCAAGGACATTGATATGATCGTCACTGTCTACGGCAACGGTAAATCCACTATTGCTGACCTGCCCATAGGTAAATACGATGTTTCCGAGCAGACCAACTGGTCCTGGCGGTACACACCTAAGAGTGGCTTGCAGACAATTACGCTCGTCCCATCGGGTGGAACCCTCACATTTGAGAACAGCCGCACACAGACCCAGTGGCTCGACGGCGACAACTACAGCGTCAACCACTTTGATTCTAAAAACCAGTAAGGGAGGGAGAACAGCATGATGAAGAATGAACAATACGCTGGAAAGTATCTGCAGAGCGAGCATAAGCAGCTGCGCCGTCCGAAGCGCCTGGCCACCTTGCTGGTTTCCCTGCTTCTGGTGCTGGGTGTGGCTGTGGGCGGAACCGTGGCGTTCCTCTCCACCCGCACGGACAGAAAAGTGAATACCTTCACCCCCTCTGAGGTCACCTGTGAAGTGACGGAGACATTCAATGATAATGTCAAGAGCAATGTGGCTGTCCAAAATACCGGCGATACCACCGCCTTTATCCGCGCTGCGATCAACGTCACCTGGATGAAGAACGAAGAGGCCGGTACAGAGTATAATGCTGCTGATCAGACGGTATCGGCAAAGGTCCCCTTGAAGGATAAGGATTACAGCATTACATTTGCGAAAAATACCAACTGGATCCAGGGCGCTGACGGCTACTATTACTACCAGCTGCCTGTGGATCCCCAGGTCAGCACAGGAGTGCTGATTGAGGAATGTGAGCTGCTGAAAAACGCATCTGTTCCGGATGGGTATCATCTTTCCGTAGAGATCGTGGCCTCCGCTATTCAGTCTGCGCCGGATTCGGTGGTGCAGAGCATGTGGCATGTGACCGTGGAGGACGGTAAGATCACAAGTGCTAACGGAAGTGAGGTGATGGGAGAATGAAAAAGACAATGAAAAAGCTGTCTTGCATCGTTCTGATGGCGGTTATGCTGCTGACACTCTCCGTTACCGCTTTTGCTGACGGGCGGGTCACCTATGACGGCAGCGCCCGGGAGTTCATCTTTGCCCCCGGCAGCGAGTATTCTCCCACCGACCTGTTTACGGATTTCAAGAATGTCATGCCCGGTGACTCCATCACCCAGAAGGTCACCATTGACAACAAGGTGGAAAAGAACGTCAAGATCAAGGTCTATATGCGCGCTTTGGGCGCGGTGGAGGGCTCGGAGGAGTTCCTCTCTCAGATGAACCTGACCGTGAAGCTGGACGGTAACTCTAAGCTGTTTGCCGCTCCCGCCCATGAGACCGCGCAGCTGACCGATTGGGTCTGTCTGGGTACCATCTATTCCGGCGGCAAGATCGACCTGGATGTGACGCTGAATGTGCCCATCACCATGGAGAATGATTTCCAGGCTTCCGTGGGTTATTTGGATTGGCAGTTCAAGGTCGACGAGCTTCCGGTAGAGCCCAGTGATCCCACCCCGCCTCCCACGGGTGATACCTTCAATGCGGCCCTGTGGGTGATCGTGATGGTGGCCAGCCTGGCCGTGATCGTGTTCCTGTTTGTGAGCCGTAAGCGGAAGAATAAGGCCGACAATTAAACAAAATAGTGCAGCAACAGGCTGCAGCAGAAAGCATCCGCATGGAACTCCATGCGGATGCTTTTTTGGGCAAGTGGACAATCTCTCGATCATACCATAGGATTCGGGAGGTGGCATATGAAAAATAAAAGTATTCTGGTTCATTGCAGCTACTCGGATACCGGCCCGGCGCTGGAGGAGTTGGTCAGGGAATCCTTTCGGGTCTATCTGAAAAAGGAGCTGCTGCCATATGGGCAGGTACAAAAGCCGGATGAGGCAGAGCAGGGATCTGACCTGGGGGAGAATGTATGCTTCAGGAAATAAGCAGCCCCGCAAGTTACCGCGCAGCGCTGTATATCCGGCTGTCCAAGGAGGACGAAAGCGAGGGGCCGTCCCAAAGCGTGACCAATCAGCGGTCCCTGCTGGAGGAATTTGTGAGAGAGCATCATTTGCAGATCTATGACACTTATATCGACGACGGTTGGAGCGGCACAAGCTTTGACCGCCCGGCTTTTCGGCGCATGATCGATGACATCGAGGCCAAAAAGGTTAACATGGTCATCACCAAAGATCTCTCCCGGCTGGGGCGCGACTACATTATGACCGGCCATTACATGGAGAGATATTTCCCGGAGCATCGTGTGCGATACATCTCGCTTTTGGACGGGATTGACACGGGCGTTGAATCCAGCGCCAATGATATTACGCCCTTCAGGGCTATCATGAACGACATGTACGCTAAGGATATTTCAAAAAAAATAAAGTCCGTCAAACGGGATAAGCAGCGCAAGGGACAGTTTATCGGGGGTAAGCCGGTTTACGGATACAAAATGCACCCCACGGAGAAAAATCGGATCGTCATCGACGAGGAGGCCGCATCCACGGTGCGGCGGATTTTTTCCATGGCGCTGGAGGGCATTAGCTGCCGAAAGATCGCTGCGGCCTTGAATGAGGAAGGCGTGGCTGCGCCCTCTGTATACTGTGGTCGGGTTGCAGGGTGCAAAGGCCCCTACGAGGGATTATGGAGCGGCGAGCGTATTTCTGAAATGCTGCGCAATGAAACCTATATCGGCAGTATGGTGCAGGGGCGGCAGGTGAAGATCAGCTATAAATCGAAAAAATGCCTCCACCAGGATCGGGAAAACTGGATCGTGGTGCCCCATACCCACGCACCGCTTGTTGATGAGGAGACCTTCCGCAAGGTGGGGCTGCTGGTCAGCAGCCGCAGGCACACCCGTTGCCGCACCTATAATTTTCTGCTGAAGGGCTTGATATTCTGCCATGAGTGCGGCTACCCGCTGGCCGTGCTGAACCGGCCTAATGCCAAGGGGGAGGATGTGCTGTACTTCGTTTGCCGCACTTATCAGCGATTTACCAGGAACGGCGCCTGCGCCACGCATTATATCAAGGAAAAGACAGTGACAGATGCGGTGATTTCAAGGATGCAGGAGGTTTGCAAAGATTTCTTGGATGGTCAGGTGCTATTGCCGATGGCACAGGAGACGGTTCGGGAGACATCCAGGCAGAGCAGATGCTCTGCTAAAATGGATGCGCTGCAAGAAAAAATAGATAGCCTGACGAAAAATATCGACCGGATGTATACGGACCGGCTCTCGGGACTTCTGCCGGAGACGGACTTTCAGCGAATCTTTATCCGGTTGAAGGACCAACGGGGACGGCTGGAGGAACGCCTTCAAAAGTTGGAGCAGTGGCAGAAATATCCCATCAATCAAAGGGACAGGGCGCTGGAGTTGACACAGCGATACAGGGATACTGCCTGCGCCAGCCGGGAGCTGCTGGTGAGTTTGATTCAGCGGATCGAGTTGACGGAAAATAGAGAAGTCCTCATTCAGTTTCGCTTTGCGAAGCTGCATATAACGAAAGAAACCACAAATGCGGCAAGCCGCGATCAGCCTTCTGCGCCAAAGCCTGAGGCGGGAGGCACCTTACAATAGCTGCGGCGCTATGTATCCCGCATTGAAAAGCGGGCACTGCAAAAGCTGGAGGCGGCGCTGAAGGAGGAGATGCCAACAAGAAACAATAAATGATTACAACCGTGCGAAGCAAGTTCGCATATACCCCCTTGCACAGAATGGACAAAAATGATATAATATCATATGGCAAAGTATACAAAGAACAAGGAAGGTACACGCATGAGAAACATTTACTGTGGGATTGCTGATATTCGCAAGCGGGTTTTTGCGGAAGTGGCAAAGCTCGCCTACGAAGGCGGCGACTACCATCGTATCGATAAACTGCCGTATGAGATTCTGCCGGGTGAAGTGGGGAACGAACGGGACTCCATCTTCCTGGAGCGGGCCATTGTGGGAGAGCGGATTCGATTGGCCATGGGCCATAGTCTGCGTTCCGCTTCGGAGCAGGGACTTCTGTCCGACGGTGTGGACAAGAGCGCAGTGCGGGAAAAATATTACGAGCCGCCGCTGATTAACATCATCAAATATGCTTGCCACGCCTGCCCGGACACCCACTACGAGGTGACCAACGCCTGCCAGAGCTGCCTGGCGCACCACTGCTCCAATTCCTGCCCCAAGGGAGCCATCAGCTTCCGCTATGGCCGGGCTGAGATCGACCAGAGCAAGTGCATTAAATGCGGCAAGTGCAAGGCGGCGTGCTCCTACCAGGCCATTATCCGCTTTGAGCGGCCCTGCCAGGAGGCCTGCGGCATGGATGCTATCGGCAAGGACGAATATGGCCGGGCAGAGATTGATCAGGATAAGTGCGTTAGCTGTGGCATGTGCCTGGTGAACTGCCCCTTTGGCGCTATTGTAGATAAAGGGCAGCTGTTCCAGCTGATCCATTCCATCCGCAGCGGTGACAAGGTCGTTGCTGTGATCGCTCCGGCCTTTTGGGGTCAATTCGGCGATGGCGTGACCCCGGGGCAGATCGTTTCAGCCATGAAGATGCTGGGCTTCCATTCCGTGGAGGAGGTCGCCGTAGGCGCAGACCTGTGCGCCATCGAGGAAGCGGAGGAATTCATGCGCCATGTACCGCAGATGCAGCCTTATATGGCTACCTCCTGCTGCCCGGCGTGGTCCGTGATGGCTAAGAAGGAGTTTCCCGGCGCCGCGCCGTATATCTCTATGACCATGACTCCCATGGTGCTTACGGCTCGACTGCAGAAAAAACGTGACCCGGGCTGTAAGGTGGCTTTCATTGGACCCTGCGCCGCCAAAAAGCTGGAGGCCAGCCGCCGCACCGTCCGCAGTGATGTGGACTTTGTACTGACCTTTGAGGAGCTGCGGGGGATGCTGGAGGCCAAGAACATCGACTTCACCGATATCCCTGATGTGCCGGCCAATTATGAGGCATCTGCCCTCGGCGTGGGTTTTGCCGCTTCCGGAGGCGTTGCCAAGGCGGTGGAGGATGTGATTCACCGGCTGGACCCCGACCGGGAGGTAAAGACGGTGTATGCCGAGGGGCTGCGGGAGTGCCGCAAGATGCTGCGTATCGCACGGACAGGGAAGTATGACGGATATCTGCTGGAGGGTATGGCCTGTCCGGGTGGATGTATTGCCGGCGCAGGCACAATCCAGCCGCCGGAGAAGTCCCGGCGGGTGCTGGAGCAGTACAAGGCCAGCGCACCCAAGGATAATCCGCTGGATTCGGACTATAAGGACGACCTGTATCTGCTCCACGATGGAGAGGATGATTGGAGCTTTGTAGGCAGACATTGAGAGGATGCTAATGAACGAACTGATCCTGTTGTGTATGGAGATGGTGGGTACCGTGGCCTTTGCCCTGTCCGGCGCCATGACGGCGCTTCGGAGGCAGATGGATCTGCTGGGCGTTATGATCCTGGGCCTTATTACTGCCGTGGGCGGCGGTGTGCTGCGGGATTTGCTGCTGGGCATCACACCGCCCAAGGTATTTGACGACCCGCTGACGGTATGTGTAGCGCTGGTTTCCTCCGCAGCTGCGTTTTTGCCGCCGCTGCGCGGCCTGCTGCTCAGGAGCACGCTGCTATTTGAGCGGCTGCTGCTGTGGGCAGATTCCTTGGGCCTGGCGGCATTTACCGTGGTGGGCGAACAGATTGCCTATAGCCATCTACCGGAGGGAAGCTGGTTTGCCGTGGCCCTGCTGGGGACCATTACCGGTGTGGGCGGCGGCGTGGTGCGGGATTCCCTGGCGGGTAACGTGCCGTACATATTCCGCAAGCATATCTATGCCCTGGCGGCCCTGGCGGGCGCCGCTGTGTGGGTGGTATGCCACCTGTATTGGGACGACACGGCTGCGCTGCTGATGGGCAGCACGGTGGTGGTGGCCATCCGATTGCTGGCGGCTCACTTCCGTTGGAGCCTGCCGAAGGCCAAGGTCCCGGAGGGATAAGAGGTTTGCTTCAAAAGCGTTTCGATACGGAAAAGAAAAAGCTCCCCCTGCCGTAATGAACAGGACCAGTAAAAACAGATAATAGAAAAAACACCCCCTGATGTAGTTATTATCCTACATCAGGGGGTAATTGCATGTCAGGAAGTGCCGTGAGGCAGGGGGAGCTTTTGATGCTTTTATCTGTGGAACAGGCCGTGCTTTTCATAGGGCTTGGATTCTACAGCCTTGACCTCATAGCCTGTTTCGGTGATGGCCCTGCGCAGGGCCTCCTCGTCCAGGGGCTCCAGGGAAATAACGGTGGCCGTACCCTTGGAATGGGACGCGCTGACCTTTTTCACGGCGAACTTGTTGCGAATTACATCACACACATGGCTCTCGCACATGCTGCACATCATGCCGTCGATTTTCAAAATGGTTTCTGTCATATACTTATGCCTCCTTAGCAGAATTATCCCTTTTCTTGAGAGGAAGATCCAGCTGCGCCAGCACCACAGCAATGAGCATCAGCACGCAGCCAATCAGCTCCTTGCCGGTCATGGTTTCATGAAGGAAGATGGCACCGGACACTGCGCCGAACACGCTCTCCAGGCTCAAAAGCAGAGCCACGATGGTGGGGTTGGAGTCCTTTTGCGCCAAAATCTGCAGGGTGTAGGCCACACCGCTGGAGAAAACACCTACATACAGGATTGAGCCCATACAGGGGACAATGTCCGCCCAGGTGGGGTTTTCAAAGATCAGCATGAGTATAGCCGAAAGGATAGCGCATGTCAAGAACTGGATGCAGCTCATTTTCACGCCGTCCACCTTTTGGGTGAAGTGGTCAATAACCAGAATGTGCAGCGTATAGCCAAAGGCACAGAGCATCACCAGCAGGTCGCTGGGGGCAATGGTGAAATTTTCCTTAATGCACAGGCAGTAAAGGCCGGCCACGGCCAGCAGGACACTGATCCAAACGGTGGGGGAGACTTTTTTCTTGAGAAACAGGCCACAGATGGGCACCAGAACCACATAAAGCGTAGTGATAAAGCTGGTCTTGCCGGCGCTGGCACCGGCCACCATACCCAGCTGCTGCAGGTTGCAGGCCAGAGCCAAGGCGATGCCGCAGCAGATGCCGCCTAAAATCAGGTCCCTCCGCCCGGCCTTTTTCTCCGCAGCGGTCTGCTCCGCCGGGGGCTCCTTGCGCAGCATTTTAAAGATTTGTACCACTACCAGCAAGGCCAAAAAGCCCACGAAGGAACGGGCGGCGTTGAAGGTGTACGCGCCCACGTGCTCGGTGCTGGCGCTTTGGGCAACGAAGGAGGAGCCCCAGATCATGGCGGTGATGATGGGGAATACCACCTGACGAACCTGATTGTGTTTCATAGTGCTTTCCTTTCTGTATCCTGCTTTCTCGCAGCTAATGATTTTCACCTGTATCGATGGGATTCACATGCCACTTGAATTTATTTTCTGTGCCGTGCAGCAGACGGCGGATGTTCTCCCGGTGGCAGAAGATGACCAGGGCTGCCACCACTGCGCACAGAGCGGTCAGCAGTGGGTCATGGCCAAAGACAAAGAACGCCGACACCGGCATACTGGCTGTGGCCACGATAGACCCCAGGGACACATAGCGGGTCAGAAGCCACAGGAGGACGAAGAGCCCCCAGGCGATAAGACCCATGCGCCAATCCAGCATCCACACCAGCACTCCGCCGGAGAGAATGCCCTTGCCGCCCTTGAGCCCGTAGTAGGCCGGGAACATATGCCCCAGCTCGCAGCCGATGCCGCCCAGCAGCACGCCCAGGGTCCAGCTGCCGTTGGTGCAGAGCATCAGATACCCGCCTATGAGGCAGGAGAGCAGGGTCTTGCCCATGTCACAGAGAATCACGATGAGGGCAAATTTGGCCCCATAGGTGCGGTAGAAATTGGTAAGCCCGGCATTGCCGCTGCCGTGCTTGCGTACATCATCCCGGATGATGAAGTGGGAGGTGACCACCGAGCCGTTGAAGCAGCCCAGCAGGTACGACACCAGCAGCGTCAGTCCCACCACAAAGTAGATGGACAGCTTAATTGTCATCGTCTCCCTTCTGCCGGATGGAGAGGATAATGGGGGTGCCCTCCAGGCCGAATACGCTGCGGACCTGGTTTTCCAGGTATCGCTGATAGGAGAAGTGGAAGAGCTTCTTGTCGTTGCAGAAAATGACAAAGTGAGGGGGCTTGATGCCCACCTGGGTCATGTAATAGATCTTCAGGCGGCGGCCCTTATCCGTGGGAGGCTGCACCCGGGTCTGGGCATCGGCCAGAACGGAGTTGAGCATGCCTGTTGTGATGCGGGTGGAGGCCTGGTTATTCACATAATTGATGAGCTCAAACAGCCGCGTTACCCGCTGGCCCGTAAGGGCGGAGATGAACAGGATGGGAGCGTAGGTCATGTAGCTCAGATCCCGACGGATGTCCTCGCGCATACGGTCCATGGTCTTGCCGTCCTTTTCCACCATGTCCCACTTGTTCACCACGATGATGCAGGCCTTACCCGCCTCATGGGCCAGGCCCGCGATCTTGGTGTCCTGCTCGGTAACGCCGTCGTTGGCATCGATGAGGATCAGGCACACGTCGCTGCGCTCGATGGCCATGGTGGCCCGGAGGACGCTGTATTTCTCGATGGCGTCATCCACCTTGGACTTTTTTCGCATGCCGGCGGTGTCGATGAAATTATACTTGCCGGTTTCATTTTCAAAATAGGAGTCGATAGCGTCCCGGGTGGTGCCCGCCACATTGCTGACGATGACCCGCTCCTGGCCCAGGATGCGGTTGGTAAGGCTGGATTTACCCACATTGGGCTTGCCGATGATGGCCACCTGGATCACGTCGTCGTCCTCCTCCGTCTCGTCCTCCGGGGGGAAGTATTTAAGACACGCGTCCAGCAGGTCGCCGGTGCCGTGGCCGTGTACGGCGGATACGGCGATGGGGTCACCCAGGCCCAGGTTATAGAACTCATAAAACTCCGGGTCCACAGTGCCGGTGGCATCCATCTTATTCACTGCCAGCACAATGGGCTTTTTGGAGCGCTGGAGCATCCCGGCCACCTCTTGGTCGGCGGCGGTCATGCCTGTCTTGATGTCCACCACCAGGACGATGACGGTGGCGTTATCAATGGCGATCTGCGCCTGCTGACGCATGAAGGATAGAATTTGATTGTCCGTATTGGGCTCAATGCCGCCGGTGTCCACCAGGGTGAACTTGCGGCCGCACCAGTCACTTTCGCCGTAGATGCGGTCTCTTGTTACGCCGGGGGTATCCTCCACGATGGAGAGACGGCGGCCAATCAGCTTATTAAACAGCATGGACTTGCCCACATTAGGCCGGCCCACGATAGCGATCATAGGTTTTGCCATAGTTTTACCTCCTTACAGTCCAAAAACGGCATCGCACAGGTCGAAGCCGTCAATGCCCACCACCTGCACAGGCGTCTCCAGCGCCTGGGAAAGCTGGGGCACGGTCCAATCATCCAAGAATACATCCTCCTGGTGCCGGAGCATGTGCAGGGGGATCAGCACACGGCCCAGGGGCTTGTGCTTTTTCAGCTGGGCGGCCAAGTCCTGCCCGGTCAAAAGGCCCGCCACATCAATGGTATGGCCGAAAAAATCGTTGTCTATCCCGATTACCTTGCCCTGCACCTGGGGAAAGCGCGCCTGGATCAGGCCCAGCAGGTGCCCCATGAAGCTCTCGGCGGCCCGGCCCGTGGCGATGGTAAAGGGGGTGGGAGCGGGCGCATCCTCCATGAGGTCCATGGCCCGGAGCAGGTCGCTTTCCAGGGAGCGGAGCATACCCACGCCGTTTTCTAATTGCCGGTAGCCCTCGTAGTAGCCCTCCCCCGGCAATTCCCGCCCGGCTCGGAGAAACAGCTCGTCGGCGCAGAAGAAGCGCCGCGTGCCAAAGCGGCGCAGGTTTTCCTGACCGAATTCCTCAGCGATGTCCAAGATTTCCCCGGCGCACCGGGCGTCCACAGGCTTCAGCTTGGCCAAGCCCTGGCGGTACTTGGTGATGCCCACGGGCACCAGGGAGCAGGAGGAGAACTGCATTTCCGTCAGATCCCGCAGGGTACGGCGCAGCTGATCGCCATCGTTCCAGCCGGGGCATATAACGATCTGCCCATTCATCACGATGCCTGCCTTGCAGAAGGCGCGGATGTAGTCCAGGCTGCGCTCGGCATTTTTGTTGCCCAGCATGGTGCAGTGGAGCTTCGGGTCCGTGGTGTGGACAGAGACATTGATGGGGCTGATACGCAGGTCAATGATGCGCTGGGCCTCCCGCTCGGTGAGGTTAGTGAGGGTGATATAGTTGCCCTGGAGGAAGCTGAGCCGGGCATCGTCGTCCTTAAAGTACAGGGTCTCGCGCATGCCCGGGGGCATCTGATCCACGAAGCAGAAGATGCAGTGGTTGGCGCATGAGCGCATCTCGTCCATGAGATAGGTGTCAAAATTCAATCCCAGATCCTCGCCCTCGTCCTTATGGATGGTGAGCGATTGGGTTGAGCCGTCCTCATTTTTCAGGGTCAAATGGCTTACGGGATCGTACCCGTAGAACCGGTAGTCCAGCACATCCACTACGGCGTGACCGTTGATGGACAGAAGCTGCTGGCCCGGCCGCAGCCCTGCCCGCATGGCGGGGCTGCCGGAGTCTATGGAGGTGATAATGGTGCTCATAGGTGCGTCTCTCCCGAAAAAACGGCATAATGCCACATAATAACTATATAATTATAGCCGCTTTTGTACCGGGGCGCAAGCATTTTCTATATTTGATAGTATAGACGCCTTTTAAACAAAAGTAAAACGAATGATTTTTATGGATAAGATGAAAAATATGAATGGATAAAGCGGGCAGCTGTATGTATTTTGCCTCCTCGCAATGACAGGGATTTTTACATGGGGGTGCAGTGGTCATGGGGCGGGCGACCGCAAGGATCGCCCCTATGAAGTCGTGTGTAGGGGCGGACGACCCTGTCCGCCCGATGCGGTGCAAAGAAGAATCCCCCCAGTCACGGCTTCGCCGTGCCAGCCCCCTTTAGGCAAGGGGGCCTTGGGGACGGGGGACGCGGATTGCCACAGCCAGTGTGCGCACTGGCTTCGCAATGACATCGTTTTTTGCAAGGAGTGCGGTACAAAGCCGGGCGGGTCGTCCGGGAGGCCGACCCCTACGCACCGGTTATCGATAGAACTTCGTAGGGGGCGGTGTCCTCGACGCCCCGTTTGCACCAGCCCGCATATATGCGTAGGGCGGCGTGCCCTCACACCGCCGTTTGTACGTAAAAAAACAAGAGGGAAGCTACGCTTCCCTCCTGCAAGGACACAAAATTACTTATCCGCTGCCACGGACTTGACGACCTTGACCTCACGGCCATTGTAGGTACCGCACTCCGGGCACATTCTGTGAGGCAGATGCAGCGCACCGCACTTGGGGCATGCCACCAGACCGGGAGCCGCCAGCTTCCACACGGAGCTGCGTCTCTTATTGCGTCTTTGCTTGGATACTTTTCCCTTAGGTACTGCCATGTTGACACCTCCTTGGTCTTAACTGCCTGAGCAGTAATGTATTTTCATATTCTCACTCGTCGTCCTGTGCAAGCAGCTGGGCCAGCTTGGCAAGTCTGGGATCGACCTGCTTTTTGCAGCGGCATGCCTCGCGGTTGAGGTTCACGCCGCAGCCTGGGCACAAGCCCTTGCAGTCCTCCGAGCAGAGAGTCTTTGTGTCCATATCGAGGATAAACGCGGTGCTGGCCAGATCCGCCAGATCCACCTCGTCGTGGTCCAGCAGAACAATGTCGTCATTCTCCTGATCCTGCTTCTCCTCCGCCAGAATGCAGGAGAAGGACGCAGTTTTGGGAGAGTCGAACTCCTCCATGCACCGGTCGCATACGCAGCGAAGCGTTGTACTGGCCTGAAGCTCACACAGCAGCACACCCGCCTGGTTATACACCCTGCCGTCCACAGCAACCGGGTGAACCACGGGTCTCTCCCCACCGAACTCCAAGTCGGACAAGTCCATCTCAAAATGGAAATCCTGGCTGGCGCCGGGGGTATGCAGAATCCGGTTCACATTCAGAATCATAGTACACCTCGCAATGACACGAGTTGTATTATACTGAATTTCACTCTCTTTGTCAAACATTTTCTCACAAATATTTTGACTTTTTTGAAAAACAAGGTAGAATAAGAGCAGACTGGAATTCTATCGGTAAGGGAGGCCCCTCTATGCGGGAGATCACCATCGGAAAAAACGACGCTGGGCAGCGGCTGGACCGCTTCGTGTCCAAGAGTCTGCCCCTGCTGCCCCCGGCGCTGCTGCAAAAATACATCCGCCTCAAGCGCATCAAGTGCAACGGAGCCCGGGCCCAGCGGGACCAGCGGCTCCAGGAGGGGGACATTCTGCAATTATACATCAATGACGAGTTCTTTGACAAGCCCCGGGAGGACAATCTTTTCCTGACCCTGTTCAAGCCCAGCCTGGACATCGTGTATGAGGACGAGAATCTGCTGCTGCTGAACAAGCGCCCCGGCCTGGTGGTCCACGCCGACGAGACGGAGAAGGTCAACACCCTCATCAACCACATCCAGGCGTATCTGTATCAGAAGCGGGAGTGGAATCCCCGGTGGGAGAACGCCTTCACCCCGGCCCTGTGCAACCGCATCGACCGCAACACCGGCGGCATCGTCATCGCCGCCAAAAACGCCGAGACCCTGCGCATCATCAACCAGAAGATCCGGGACCGGGAGATCGACAAGCGGTACCTGTGCGTCACCCTGGGCCGCCCCCGTCCCCCGGAGGGCGAGGTGTCCTGCTTCCTGCTGAAGGACGAGCAGAAAAAGCAGGTGTCTGTCTATCACCGGCCGGTGCCCGGCGGAAAAACCGCCGTCACCCGCTACCGGACCCTGGAGACCCGGGGGGAGCTGTCCCTGCTGGAGGTCCAGCTGCTGACGGGCCGCACCCATCAGATCCGGGCCACCATGGCCGACCTGGGCTGTCCCCTGCTGGGAGACGGCAAGTACGGCAACGGCGCCGCCAACCGCCGGTACGGCGAGACCCGGCAGGCTCTGTACTCCTATCGTCTGACCTTCGACTTCCCCACGGACGCCGGCCTGCTGGAATATCTCCGGGGCCGCAGCTTCCAGGTGGACCATGTCCCCTTCCGGGACAAGTATTTTGGCTGAGGCCCTGCATCAACCTCTGTCATATCTGCAAGAAGGACAGCTTTTGACCCAAATCCGGAAATTATGTGATTATGTAAACTGATTTGCCGGATTTCTCCCTGTGCACTTCCCTGTTTTGCGGTCTGGTAAATAGCTGGTAAAATCGTCGAAAATGATTGCGCTGTACCGGTTTTTGCCTTTGTGGAAAACCCTGTGGAAAATGTGGATAACTCCTTGTAAAGCGTTTCCGGAACAAGCATTATGTAAACGGATAATTCTTTCACGATCCCGTCAGAAAAGTCACGAAAATTCCCCGTTTCGACAAAAGCCTCGCATTTCTGACTCACCGGTCAAGACCCTCAAACTGGCTTCCCGCAGCAAGGAATTGTTTCTCCTGAAGAAATTTTCTGCACCTGGGGCTTCATGATTACGCGCCGTATTCCCTGCCGGAGCACAAAATTTATGGTTGACGGGCAGGGCAAAACATGGTACAATACAGCTTGTGACTTCCCCTCGGAAGCACATGCGCTTGTGTGGCTCAGCTGGCAGAGCAGCTCACTCGTAATGAGCAGGTCGCCGGTTCGAATCCGGCCACAAGCTCCAGACTCCTCGCGGATGACGCGAGGAGTTTTTCTATGTACAAGAACACTGACAAGCGATATACACTTCCCATGAAGAACGCGGAGGCCTCCGTCCGCATGGAGGGCTGTCAGGTGACGCCCCAGATGCGGGAGCAGTGCCAGCGTGCGCTGCGTGGCGAGGTGACCACGGCGGAGCTGCTGCGGCGTTTTTCCAAACCAGCCGAGAGGTGACGATGATATGGCGTACAGCATCGATCCCATTCAGGACAACTGTTACCCCGGCACAACGGTGCTGGTGAACAAACTGCATATCCATGACGAGGCCGCGCTGCAAGAGGCGGAGGCTCTCGCCACCTATGTCAACGCCTCCAAGCTGGAACAATGCCCGCTGGAAGGCGTTTTTGATTTTGCCCACTACAAGGCGATCCATCAATTTCTTTTCTCTGACCTGTACGATTGGGCGGGGCAGATCCGTACGGTGAACCTCAGCAAGAAAGGGACAGACTTCTGTCCCGCCGAAATGATTGAATCGCAGGCCAAGCTGATTTTTGACCGGCTAAAGGAGCAGAATTACTTCAAGGGCTTGCCCCATGACGCATTCGTGGAGGAGATTACCGATTTTTACTGCATCACCAACTACCTGCATCCCTTCCGCGAGGGCAACGGGCGCACCCAGCGGGCGTTCCTGACGCAGCTTATCCGCAGCGCGGGACATGACCTCAACTGGTCGGAGGTGGATGGCGACCTGCTGATGATCGCAACCATCCAGGCCGCACAGGGTGTGACAGACCTGCTGCGTCAGGTACTCGGTGAGGCGATATATTAGAAAGAGTATGCTGTTACACATGATATGATTGTTTGTTACGGTGAGGAGGGGTATTTTGAAACTGATTCATCTGTCTGACCTGCATATCGGAAAGCGGGTCAACGAGGTATCCATGCTGGAGGATCAGGAGTATGTCCTGCGGCAGATACTACAGATCATTGATGCCGAAAAGGCGGATGCGGTGCTGATCGCAGGGGATGTCTACGACAAGAGCATACCGCCTGCGGAGGCGGTAACGCTGTTTGACGATTTCCTATGTCGGTTGGCCAAGCGAGATTTACCGGTTTTCATCATCAGCGGCAACCATGACAGTCCGGAGCGATTGGCTTTTGGCAATCGACTTCTGGAACACAGCGGCATACATATTTCACCTGTATACAGTGGGAAGATAGAACCTGTTACGCTCACGGATGAATATGGCGCGGTGAACTTCTGGCTACTGCCGTTTGTAAAGCCCGTCCATGTAAAGCGTTTTTATCCCGATGAGGGTATCGAAAGCTATACCGATGCCATTCGCACGGCGATACAGTACATGGAGGTAGATCAAACGGTCCGGAACGTACTGCTGACACACCAGTTCGTCACCGGCGCGGCTACCTGCGAGTCGGAAGAACTCTCTGTAGGTGGCACGGATAATGTAGACGCAGAGGTGTTTGAGGGCTTTGATTATGTGGCGCTGGGGCATCTTCATGGCCCGCAGAATATTGGTTCAAACCGGATACGCTACTGCGGAACGCCGCTGAAGTATTCTTTTTCAGAGTGCGGGCACCACAAGAGTGTTACCGTGGTGGAGCTGGGAGCAAAGGAAAATCTGGAGTTGCATCTCTGCCCGCTGACACCCAGACACGATATGCGCCAGCTCAGGGGGACGTTTGCGGAATTGACAGACAAAGCAAATTACGGCGGTACGGCAACGGAGGATTACCTCCACATCATCCTCACAGACGAGGAAGATGTGCCGGAAGCGGTAGGACGTCTGAGAGTTATCTACCCCAATCTGATGAAGCTCACTTACGACAATACCCGCACCCGCACAAATCAGGTATTGGACAAGGCGGAGGATGTACATCTGAAATCACCGATTGAATTGTTTGCGGAGCTATATGCCAAGCAAAATAACCAACCCATGAGTGATGAGCAGTGTGCCTTCATGCAGGAGCTCATCGAATCCATTAAGGAGGGTGTGGAATGAGGCCTTTGCAACTGACAATGGCGGGATTTGGTCCTTACGCAGGTGTACAGGTGCTGGATTTTGACCGCCTGGGCAGCAGCGGGCTTTACCTGATCACAGGCGATACCGGAGCAGGAAAGACAACGATTTTCGACGCCATCACATTTGCCTTGTTCGGTGAGGCCAGCGGTAATAACAGGGATTCCTCCATGCTGCGTTCCAAGTATGCCAAAGACGATGCTCCGACGTATGTGGAGCTTACCTTTTCCTACGACGGAAAAGTCTATACGGTGAATCGACACCCGAAGTATGAACGAGCAAAGACCCGGGGCACCGGAACCACAACAAAGCCTGCGGGTGCGGAGCTGACCTATCCTGATGGGCGTCAGGTCACCAAAAATGGAGAGGTAGATGCGGCAATCCGCGAGATCATTGGTCTGACGCGGGAACAGTTCTCTCAGATCGCCATGATCTCACAGGGCGATTTCCGCAAGCTGCTGCAGGCGGAAACCAGCGAGCGGCAGAAGATATTTCGGGATATTTTCAAGACCGACTTCTATGTGATGCTGCAAAATCAGTTGAAGGAACGAACTGGAGAAATTAGGACACAACGCGAACAGGCAAGCCAAAGCATCCAGCAGTATATCAACGGGATGACCTGTGACGAGGATTCCGTTTACGCGCTTGATGCACAGAAAGCCAAAAACGGAGAACTTCCTGTAACGGAGGTAATGGAACTGCTTCGAACACTTCTGGCCGAGGATCAAAAGGAAGAATCTCAGTTGGAGGCTGCGTTGGACACGGTGGAGAAGGCGTTGGAACAAATCACGTCGCAGCTGACGCAGGCAGAGACGTATGAAACCAATAAAGCGGCGCTTGCGAAACGTGTGGCCGAAGAAGCAATGCTGACGGTGGCGTTTGAGACCGCAAAAGCCACACTGGATGCGGCACAGAAAACTGTTCCGGCACAGGAAAAGATTCAGAGCAAAATCGCGGAAATGGAGTTGCTGCTGCCGTCCTACGATGAGTTGGTTACTCACTCGGCGGCTCTTGCTGCGGCTCAGACAGATCTGGCGGGGGCACACGCGGCGCAAGAGAGTGCCGCAAAAGAGAAAAACGATCTGACGACCGAAATCACCGGACTGAGGGCGGAACAAAAGGATCTTGCCGATGTGAGTGCTGAGAAGGAAAAACTGGCCGCGCAGCTGCAGCAGCTGGGAGACCGGCAAAAGCAGTTTGTGGATTTCCTTTCTGGCATGGAGGGGCTTGCGCGTGAGCAGGCAGAATTAGCGAAAAGGCAAGAAGAATATCTGAAAGCGGAAGAGACCTCTTCTGGGTTGTTGCGGGAGTACGAGGTCAAGGAGCGTGCGTTCCTGCGGGAGCAGGCCGGCATTATGGCAAGTGGTCTGACTGCTGGCATGGCATGCCCCGTCTGCGGTTCTATAGAACATCCTCATCTGGCTGTGCTTGCAGAGGACGCGCCTACCGAGGCGGATGTAAAGAAGGCCAAGGCAGAATACGATAGAGCGCAGGATAAAACAAAGAAAGCCAGCAACGAAGCACAGAAGCTGAAGGGAACTGTCGGTACAACAGAAGAAATACTTGCCAAGGAGTTGGACAGCCTGATTCCGGGTATCTCGCTGGCGGATGGCGCAAAAGCGGCAGAGGAGCAGGAAAATTTTCTTGCTGTGCAGATCGAGGGGCTGAATGTGCAGATCGTGGCACTTACGAAAAAGATGGCGCGGCGAGAGGAACTGGATGTCCTGCTTCCGAAGAAGGAACTGCTCTTGTGTGCGGCGGAAGAAACAATCACTGTGAAAACGGCGGAGATCGCGTCTTTGACGGCAAAGGCTGAGAGCAGCGAGGCACAGATCCATGCGCTCCGGAACAAGCTGGCTTTTCCGGACAAGGCCGCTGCCGAGGCGGAGATCAGCGTTCTGCGGGCAGAATCGGATAAGCTTCGCCAAAACTTGCAAACAGCGGAAACGGCGCATAACCAATGCAAGGAAAATCTGGCCGGCGTTCGCGGCACCATTGAGCAGCTTCACAAGCAGCTGGAGGGCGGCGTTGATATCGATACCGTACAGTTGCGGACGAAGAAGGACGAATACGCCGCGCAAAAAACAGTCGTTATGGCAAAGCAGAAAATCGTTCACACGCGCATTTCTGCCAACGAAACCGCGCTGCAAGGCGTTTCCGCAAAAGCTGCCGAGGTGGAGAGGCTGGATAAGAAGTATGTGTGGATGAAGGCCCTGTCCGACACGGCAAACGGCTCTGTGAGCGGCAAGGACAGGGTGATGCTGGAGACATATATCCAGACCACCTATTTTGAGCGCATTCTGGCGCGGGCCAATATCCGCCTGCAAAAGATGTCCGGCGGACAGTACGACCTGAAGCGCCGCGAGGAAGCGGACAACAAGAAGAGCCAAAGCGGTTTGGAGCTGGACATCATCGACCATATCAACACGACCGAACGCAGCGTCAATACGCTCTCCGGCGGCGAAGCATTTCTTGCTTCTCTGGCGCTGGCTCTGGGGTTGTCCGATGAGGTGCAGATGTCCACCGGTATCCATCTGGATACGCTTTTTGTGGACGAGGGTTTTGGCTCACTGGATTCCGAGGCCCTCAGCAAAGCGTATAACACACTGGCGGGGCTGACAGAGGGCAACCGCCTGGTGGGCATTATCTCCCATGTAGCGGAGCTGAAGGAGAAGATAGACAAGCAGATCGTGGTGAAAAAAGAAAAGACCGGCGAGAGCCGGGCGGAAATATGCATATAGAATACAAAAAAGAGATGCACCATCCAGATTGCTGGAGAGGTGCATCTCTTTTTTGCATTTATGCATTTTGGTTAGTCATACGTCGCAGATATACTCTTTCTACAATAGTGCGCACATCCTTTTGTGTTATGTTTTGGCCAATTTTTTCGCCCCATCGAATGCGTAGAGTATCTGCGTATTCTTGACGAACACCTTTTTTGCTCATGCCAACAAGGTTATCATCCGAGGAAAGAAAGACTTCTATTTCTTGCAATGCATTTTTGTAATCAACTTCCCGTTGGCGAACAGCTTCTATTTCTAGTTGCTTTGCTTCGTTTTGTTTCTGGGAGAGCAAAGAAGATAACTTGTTTTCAAAAGCCTTGATAAATTGCTGTTGGTCCGGCAACAAAGCACCGCTTCCGTCAGAGTTGTCAAGAATCATAACACCAACTTTGCTACCACAAAATGGAACGTATGCTTCGAATAGAGTTGGCCGAGTTTCACTAATTGTTTTTGCTGCTTGATTTTGTTTAGTGGCCGCACGCTCTAATTCCAAAAAAAGATCGGGTAAAACTGCGCGAAAATGTGAGGAATCAATATGTGAATACTGCAGAGAAGTGACGCGCCAGTCATTTTCAAACTGTGCAAGCAGGTGCTTTTTCAGATCTTCAGTGTCAATTACATGGTCTTCAACACTATCGTAGGTATAATTATAAAAAATGCTCGATAAATTATTTCCTGTACAGAACGAAAGAAAATCACCGAGGTCATCACTGGATAAAATGATGTCTTGATCTACTCGAAGCACATAGTCCGCTTCAAAAGGTACAATACCTAATGCCTTGCATCTTGACAAAAATGCACTCTCGTTGAGTATACTATCCATAACTATCTCCTATAAGACTGCTTTTTCGCACCCGCTTGATATGCTTATCATACCATCTGTGATTTGGTTTTGCAAGACCATACGGAGTCCGCTTGCGTTACTGGGTCAATGGAGCACAAATAGCGGCATCATTCATATCGCAGGTATGGTAATACAGTATGCGTTTGGAGGACTTAGACGCTTATTTTCCCATCGATTTAATTTCCAAAATTTTCAAGTATAGAGGGGGATTGTTGAACACGATTACTTTCAGTTCATCCACAACTCGGGTTACAATTTGGTATAACATCCCTCGTGCGCTATAATAGCTGGGATGAGCAGTTAATGCCCCCGTTTCGTCATAACTAAAGTTTTGATCTAAAACAAAGGCGACTTTTGAAAATTCTTGACCAATAACTGCATGGGCATTTTTTTCACATATACCCGACAGTTGTTCATATGGATCTATATCATACTGCGAAGTAGTATATGTGATAGGAACCCATCCTTTAAGTTCAAGAAACGCAATATAGCTTTTCAAATCTAAAGAGTCTCCAAAGTATTCTACACTTACTCCACTGTAATCTAAATTGTCCTTGCTCCGCCCAATATTTAGCAGGTTAGTAATAAATGAGGCCATTGCTTTATTTGTCCTAATTTTATTGGTCAGTTTTCTTGTTATTGTGGTAAGTCCGGGAAATCCGTTTTCAAGATACTCAGTCAAATTTTGCGTTTCACCCCCGCGCAAATATTGCTTTACATCAAATGAAAACAGTAACGGAATTTGGCAGTCTACCGCTTTCTTTGTAAGTGCATCCAATTGCCCTTGCCGTATCCGCTGTGACTCGTCAATAAACACATAGTCGCATCCACATAAATCAATAAATTCGCTCTGGCTTGATATATTTCGAATCGGGACAATGTCCCAGCCATAGTTGTCGCGCAGTAGTTTGTGACCTTCATTTAGCAGACCGCAATGTATAATTTTTACATGCTTTCCCCTGTTAAGAATTTCCTTTGCAATATCATAAAGCAGTAAAGTTTTTCCGGTCCCCGCGTTAGCTGATATGCAAAAGAACGAAAGCTCTTGCTTTTCTGCCTCACCTAAAAACTCTTCTCTGATTTTCTGCTGCGCACTTGTCAAGAAATATTCACCTTTAATAAACTGTGCTGTCGCATTAAACGGCGAGACTAAATAATTTGACGGTATGAACATTCTGTCTGGATCGGCAGTATAATCTGGCACCATAGTCTTCATATAAACGGAAAGTACATGCGGTGCTATATGCTCGATTTTATTATCCTCAGGTGTATACGAGTAATATCCGTCGTTCTCAACATACGCAAATATTTTTGTTGGTTTTCCTAAAAACTTCAGGTAATATTCATTTTTTCGGAGTTGATCAAATATTTTCTGATGCTTGTTGGCAACCTTTAACTCACTTTTTAACTCAATGTTTAGGACGCAGTCTACTCCAAATCGCAGCAAATCGAATTCTTTACTTATCTGAGGAATCTCATAGCTGACGAAGAACCCATCAAAGTCACCTACCTCACAACCATAGGAAATCATATCTTTGCAAAATGCGTCAAGCACTCTAATCTCGTGGGATTTTAACGTTTTGAATTCTTTCCCTATATTTCTATCCAACATATTGAGTGCTCTGTCGCCTTGAAGCGTAGATATTAGATTTTTCGGTTTCACCTGTAAATCCCTCCTTGGGCACTAATTTAAATCGAAATGTTTAGGGCAATCAGTCGAATTCCAAATTATTATAACATATTCTGCAGGCAAAGAAAATCGCAATAGATAAAAAGAGGACATTGATCAATGTCCTCTTTTTATCTACACTTACGACTCCTTCAACCACTGCTGGAACTGTTCCACAGTGATGCTACCCTCGTCGCATTTCTTTTTCTGTTCTCTGGCCTGTTCACTCCAAGCGTAAAATTCACTATCGCTGATGCGCCCCGCCTTGATCCACGCGAAGCGTCGCTTATACTCCCTGCGATAGACCTTGAATACAGGATCATCCGCCTGCTTCAGCGTCCACTGCTGGAAAGCGCCCATCGCACGGCAGCTGGAGTGACCGTCGAGTGGTGTGCGGTCGCAGTACTCCGCGCTGACGCGGCCTGTCTGGGCAAAGTACCGCCCGCAGTTCTTGCAGCGACGCACGGTGATGCTGCGCTCCACGCAAGTCTGCAAAGAATAGCTGATCATATCCGCCACGGTGTTCGCATACAGCACCGGCGCACAAGCGTCACCACCCACCGGCTCGAAGCGCGTGGTCAGCAGACGGAACGGAAACAACTCCGGGTCGCTGGGCTGGTCAGGCTGGTCGAAGTGATAGTACCGCATGACTTGCCGGCTGGGTTCGCGCCCGGCCTTGTCTATATCCAGTATCAGCTCGAAGAACCGCTGGATCTGCTTTTGGTACAGCGGAAGTTCCTCCGGCAGTGTCCGCAGCTCGTCCAATGCGCCCGATACCGCAGCCTCAGTGTTCCCGAAGCCTACGGAATGAAGATAGAACCACTTGGCATACAGCACGCGAAAGAAACTGTGCATCTCAGCCAGCGCTCCCAGCCTGACCATGGCGTTGGTCACACGCTCACGGTCGAGGCTCTCCAAGTCATCGGAGATGCACCGCAGCGCGACGGCAACCTTCCCGATGTCCAGTTCTGTGAAGGACAACAGCGACTCTAAGAAAGGAAAGACCTTTCGCTGCGACGGCGCACCCTGCGTGCCGAAAGAGTCGCTCTCGATGACCTCATGCCTTCCGGGAAAATACATTTTACAGTACCACATAACGCCCTCCAATTATGGACTAATTGTAAATAATGCTTGACAGCGTTGACAGGATATGCCGCTTCTGTTATGATAGACTCAAGCTAAGTGTCTAATCAATATTGCAATTAGTCTACATCATTCGCGCAGCCATGTCAACAGGAATCGGAGGTATGTATTGAACTTGCAAAACAACAAACTGAAAAACTTCACACCGCTGCCCAATGAAATCTTCTCTCTGCATTTAAGCACCGGCGAGCTGACCACCTACGCTGTACTGATGCAGCTGGAAGACCCGCGCACCTACGAGTGCTGGCCCAGCTACGAAACCATCGGTAAAGCCATCGGCAAAAGCAAGCGCTCCGTCAAACGCTATGTGGCGGGGCTGGTAGAAAAAGGGCTCATCGCCGTAGAGCCGACGTCGGTCATCATGCGGAACGGCCTGAAGAAAAACGGCAACCTGCGTTATCACATTCGCCCCATCCGAGAGGCGGTGGAGTGGTACACCCAGCATCAGCTGTACCTCGCCGAAGCCGCCGCCGAGCAACATCGGGTACAGCGGAAACTGTCGGCGCAAGCCGCAGAACCGCCGTGTTCGCCCCGGTGAGCCGCTGTGTGGCCTCGCAGGGCGGAACAAGTGGCACAGGGCGCCGGAGGTTTGGAGAGACGGAGCATCGCGCCTTCGGCGCGATGGCAAGTTTCGCGTTTGTGGTACGGTTTTCGGCCTCTGGCCGAAACCGCTCCCCAAACGTTGCATGCGGGCTAAGCCCACACCCCTTTTCATGGAGGAGCAACGTATGAAGAAAGAAGAATTTATCCGCATCCGCGTGGCGGGGTGGCAGAAGAAATACATCTCGCTCCAGGCGGAGAAGGCGCACAAGTCTCTCAGTCAGTATGTGCGGGACGCGGCCATGGACAAGGATGTGACGGTCATCGACGGCGTGGATGACCTCATCTGCGAGCTGCGTCGGCAGGGCAACAACCTGAATCAGCTGGTCGTCATGGCGCGGCAGGGTCATGTCGAGCTGGCCAACATGGAGCCGTTCATGGAGGTGTATGAAAACACATGGCAAACGTTAAATTCATTGCTGTCTCGCGTGGGCTGAGGGGCATCGTCGACTATGTCACCAACCGGGAAAAGACGGTGGAGCAGCTTATCAGCGGCGTCAACTGTGTAGCGCGGACGGCGGTGCCGGAATTTGAGGCGGTGAAAAAGCAGTTCCGCAAAACGGAGGGCCGCGGCTACTACCACATCGTGCAGGCGTTCGCACCGGATGATCCGCTGGACTTTGCAACGGCGCACGAGCTGGGCGTGAAGTTGGCGGAGCATTTTAAGGGCTACCAGTGCATCGTGGTCACCCACATGAACACCGCCCACATCCATAACCACATTATCATGAACTCCGTCAATTTCGAGACGGGCGTGAAATTCCATCAGTCCGCGCGGGAGATGCAGCAGGTCAAGGACTACTGCAGCCAACTCTGTAGGGAGTACGGTTTGTCCGTCACGGAGTCCAAGGCCGACCCGTTCCGCATCCCGACATGGAAGAGGCGGCTGACGGATCATATCAAAGAGGCTATGGAGCAGAGCCGCACGCAACAGGAGTTCGTTGCGTATATGAATGCCTATGGCTACGATGTGAAATGGGAGCCGCATCAGAAATACATCACCTACACCACGCCGGAGAACATCCGCTGCCGGGACAGCAAGCTGTTCGACCAGACGCTGGAGCGCGAGAATATGGAGCTGTACTTCCGACTGGGCGGCGCGGATTATCTGCAAGCCTGCCGGGAAATTGCCTATGACCATCGTGAGCCGACACCTACGCTGGAGGATGCCGTCTGCGGCATGGCGGGTACAGTGGCCGCCATCTGCGCCCTGTGCGAAGACGAGGACAGCGAGGTCAGCGACCTTGCCCGTGAGCTGTATTACAGCAGCCTCTTGCTGCAGGAGCTGGTGGAGTGGTATCAGTCCCGCCGTCAGAAACAGGAAAATTACGAGGAAGAATATGAGCAGTATCACGGTTTCGACATGACCATGATGTAAGGAGGAGCGAATGAACGAATGTACCTATAAGAATTACGACGAGCTGCCCCTGATGCTGAATGTCGTGCAGGTGGCGGCGGTGCTGGGCATCTCCCGCGCCGGAGCGTATGAATTGGTTCACAGCGATGGTTTCCCTGCACTGAAGATCGGCAGCCGCATCGTAGTGCCGAAGGACAGGCTGCGGGAGTGGATAGACGCCAACACAACACAAAAATGACCACGCTGTAACCAAAGAATAACCCCGCTGCGGAATTGATAACTTTCTCTTAACTCTGCCTATCTCCGATAGCTATTAAGGTCGGCTTGTGGTATGTGTATTGGCTACCAAGAAAAGGAGTTGATACCATGCCGAAGAAACGAGCCAACGGAGAAGGCAGCATCCGCAAACGGAAAGATGGCCGCTGGGAGGGCCGCTACACCGCAGGCAATGATCCTGCCACCGGCAAGCCCATCCACAAGAGCGTCCTCGCTAAAACCCAATCCGAAGCCAAGGAAAAGCTCAAGCAGGCCATTGCGGAGGCTGAAAAGCTGGACATGAGCCGTGCAAAATCCTACACGCTGGGCGCTTGGATCAAGCTGTGGTACGAGGTCTACGCCGAGCCACGCCTGCGGGAGAAAACCAAGGACTACTACCTCAACTACATCGACAACCACATCATCCCCGAACTGGGCAACACACCGCTGGAAAAGCTGACCACCATCCAGATCCAGAAATTCTACAACGACCTGCAAAAATCCGGCCGCATCCAGCGATATACCCACATCAAGCTGAAAGATAAGGGTCTCAGCACCCGCGTGGTACGGGGCATCCACACGCTGCTGAACAATTGCCTGGAGCAGGCGGTAGCAGAGCGGCTGCTCCTCACCAATCCTGCCAAGGGCTGCCGCCTGCCAAAGCTGGAAAAGCGCGAGATGAAGATACTGCCGGAGGACAAGATCGGCCCGTATCTGGCCGAAGCAGAACGGCGCGGACTGCTGGCGGCCTTCTATCTGGAGCTGACCACCGGCCTGCGCCGGGGCGAGCTCCTCGCCCTGCTGTGGACGGACTTGGACGTGGAGAATATGACCATCTCTGTCAGCAAGCAGGTGAACCGCATCAACGGTGAACTGGTGGTCAGCCAGCCCAAGACGCCTAACTCCATCCGCAAGCTGGCCATCCCGCAGCGGGCGGTGGAGCTGCTGGTGGAGGAGCACAGCAAGCACCCTCACAGTCCTTACCTGTTTGTGTCGCCCAAGACCGGCACCATGTTCGACCCGGACTCCTTCCGCCACACCCATGAGAAGATCCTGAAGGCCATCGGCGCGGAACACATCAGGTTTCACGACCTCAGACACACCTTCGCCACGCTGTCCCTCAAGTACGGCGTGGACGTCAAGACGCTGTCCGGCGCACTGGGACACTACAACGTGGGCTTTACCCTCAGCACCTACACTCACGCCACGGCGGGAATGAAGCGTGACGCCGCCGACACCATCGGCAGCGTCATCAGCCAGACCATGTAGTCCACAAAAATAGTCGGAGAGGGGCGGATGATGCCATCCGCCCCTCTCCGGTGCTTTCCTGACCTCTCGGCTTTTGGGT
>ERZ857998.668-NODE-668-length-45579-cov-7.908576_pt1 | contig 45579 bp, 45 predicted proteins | sample MGYA00519954_ERZ857998 | MGnify/ENA primary metagenome ERZ857998 (study PRJEB31778, sample SAMEA3449424) | human gut metagenome | biome: human gut; feature: human-associated habitat; material: faeces | place: United Kingdom | collected 2010/2012 ...
CGGAGCCGGTCGGCGATGTGCTGTACTTCAAGACCGGCGGGACGTGGAAGCAGGCGACGCTGTACCGCAAGGGCGGTACTTGGAAAAATGCGCTGGCAAAATTCAAAGCAGGAGGAACATGGAAATGAACGGTATTGACGTTTCCGAGCATCAGGGCGATTTCGATTTCACCCCGTACAAAGATGGCTTTGTCATCATCCGCGGGGGCTACGGCGTACGAACCGTTGACCTGTGGGCAGAACGCAACATTGCCAAATGCGACGCGCTGGGCATTCCGTGGGGCATCTACTGGTACAGCTATGCGCTGAATGGGCCGACGGCCAAATTGGAGGCGGAGCGGTGTCTGCGCTTCCTCAATGGCCGGAAGCCTCGGCTCGGTGTGTGGTTCGATATGGAGGACGCGGACGGGTACAAGGCATATAACGGCTTTCCGTCTAACGAGACGATCACCGCGATGTGCAAAGCGTTCTGCGCGGCTATGGAAGACGCGGGGAACAAAACCGGCGTGTACGCGAATCTCGACTGGTTTGAAAACCGAATCGGGGACACGGGGTATGACAAATGGATCGCGGCGTGGGGCTGGAACGACGGGGAGCATTATCCCGATCTTTCCGGGAAATGCGTCTTTCACCAGTACCGCGGGGAGCCGCTTGACCTTGATATCATGCATGTCCCGCTGTCCTATTTCGACGATGGAGCGGCGGGCGGAGCAGAGCCCCGCCCCTACGAAAAGGAAGGAATGACCGTGAGCATTCCGGCAATGGCGCAGGAGGCGCTTGACGGGAAGTGGGGCAACGGCGAGGAGCGAAAGCAGAAGCTCGGCGCGTGGTTTTACGATCTCGTGCAGGGCGAAGTAAACAGAATTTTGGGGGTCACAAAATGAACGAATGGGGCGTGGTCGGCGTGATCGTAACGCTGGTAGGTCTGGCCGCTGCGATCATCAAGCCGATCGTGCAGCTCAACACAAACATCGTCAAGCTGACCGATGCTGTGGAAGGGCTGAAAAACGCGCACACCAAAATGGAGGCTGACAACGAGGAGGAGCACAAGCAGCTTCACGAGCGCATCAACCACCGCAAAAAAGAAAATGAGGAGCTGGACGACCGCGTGGCTGACCACGAGCGCCGTATCGGTATCCTCGAACATAAATAATTTCAGGAGGACAAGCACATGAGCGAGATTCTGGCAACCTACAGTCTGGAGATCATCAAGGCCGTTGTACTGGCGATCTTCGCCATCATCGGCGTGTATGCCGCGAAGCTTCAGACAAAGTACATCGACACGGACACCAAGCGCAAGATCGCGGCTACCACGGTCGCGTACATCGAGCAGGTGTACAAGGATCTTCACGGCGACGAGAAGCTTGCGCGCGCCCTTGTTGTCGCGGCATCGATGCTGTCGCAGAAGGGCATCAAAACAACGGAGGAGGAACTGAAAGTACTGCTGGAGGCTGCGGTCAAGGAAATGAATGATAAATTTAAGAAAGAATCCGCGGCAGCCCAGAGCGCGCTTGAAGAGACTCATAATACAGGATTCACCGTCAAACCGGCCTCTGAATGACAGAAAAACGAGGGGGCGAAAATACCCCCGACACACCCTCGTTTTGACATGATTTTTGACACGTTTTTCGTGCCCGCGGCTACCACGACCGGCCGTGCACGAACACATAGAGAAAATACGGAAAACCGTTGATAAACAAAGAAAACTCCGGAAGCTCAAGGCTTCCGGAGTTTCTTCATTTTGGCGGAGAAGGAGGGATTCGAACCCTCGATACCCTTATGGGGTATACACGATTTCCAATCGTGCGCGCTCGACCGGGCTACGCGACTTCTCCATAGCGGTCAAACTGAAAACTATTCAATTCAGCTTGTCTACTATAGCAAATGCGCGCGGCAAAGTCAAGAGCGACTTTGCCGCGCGCGAAGATTTTTTCGGTTTTTTTCAGTTATCCTCGCGGTCGCCCTTCTGACGGATGGTGATGCGGATGGGCGTGCCCTCCAGTCCGAACGTCGAGCGGATCTGGTTTTCGATATACCGCTGATAGGAGAAGTGGAAAAGCTCCCGGCTGTTGCAGAAGATGACGAAGTGCGGCGGTCTCGTACCGGTCTGGGTCATATAATAGATCTTCAGACGGCGGCCCTTGTCGGACGGCGGCTGCACGCGCGCCTGCGCGTCGGCGAGCACGTCGTTGAGAAGGCCGGTCGTGATGCGCATGGAGCTCTGGTCGTTTACAAAGTTCACAAGCTCAAAAATGCGCTCGGTGCGCTGGCCGGTGAGTGCGGAGATAAAGAGGACGGGGGCATACGTCATAAACGAGAGATCGCGATAAATGTCCTTGCGCATCTTGTCCATCGTGTGGGTGTCCTTTTCGACGAGATCCCATTTGTTCACGATGATGATGCTCGCTTTGCCTGCTTCGTGGGCGAGACCGGCAATCTTGGTGTCCTGCTCCGTGACGCCTTCGCGCGCGTCGATCATGATGAGACACACGTCCGCGCGCTCAATGGCGAGCTGCGCACGCATGACGGAAAACTTCTCGATGCGGTCGTCCACCTTGGACTTGCGGCGGATGCCGGCGGTGTCGATGAAGATATACTTGCCGTATTTGTTCTCCAGGCGCGTGTCCACGGCGTCGCGCGTCGTGCCGGCCATATCCGCGACAATGACGCGGTTTTCACCGAGCACGAGATTGACGAGCGAGGACTTGCCGACGTTCGGCTTGCCGATGACGGCAACGCGGATGAGATCGTCCTCTTCCTCGCCCTCTTCCTCGGGCGGGAAGTTTTCGATGCACGCGTCGAGCATTTCGTCCGTGCCGTGGCCGTGGATGGCCGAGAGCGCGATCGGGTCGCCGAGACCGAGCGAGTAAAATTCATAAATGCCCGGGTCGACCTGACCGACGGAGTCCATCTTGTTCACGCACAGCACGACCGGCTTATGCGAGCGCTTGAGCATCGCGGCGACCTCCTGATCGGCGGCGGTGACGCCGGTGCCGATCTCAGTCACGAACACGATCACGTCCGCGGAGTTGATGGCGATCTCCGCCTGCTCGCGCATGAAGAGCAGGATCTCGCTGTCCGCCGTCGGCTCGATGCCGCCGGTATCGACGATATCAAAGGTGCGCCCCGCCCATTCGCACTCGGCGTACAGGCGGTCGCGCGTCACGCCGGGAGTATCCTCCACGATGGAGAGACGCTTCCCGCACAGGCGGTTGAAAAGCAGGGATTTGCCCACGTTGGGGCGGCCGACGATCGCAACAAGGGGTCGTTTAGCCATAATAGGAAAATCCTCCTTTCGGGGGTGTTAAAGTTCTTCAAAGCGCATCGCGGCGAGCAGCTCCGCGCCGTCCACCTCGAGCGGAATGACCGGCACGCCGAGCTCGCGCGATACGTCCTCGGGCGTAAGATCGTCAAGAAATACGCCCTCGCCGTGGCGCAGCATGGTTTTGGGAATGTATACCCGCTCGCCGATGTCCTTATCCCGGAGATGGCGGATGATGTCCTGCCCGGTGAGCAGCCCGGCGACCTCGATCGTGTGGCCGAAGAAGTCGTTCGGGATGCCGTAGACCGTGCCGTTCGCCCCGGCCTTTTCCAGAAGCGCGCGCAGATACGGCTCGGCGGCCTTGCCGGTCGCAATGGAGAAGCGCGGCGTTTCTTTCCGGTCGGCCTCGTCCTCCAGCGAGAGGGCAAGGTCAAATTCCGTTTCGAGCAGGCGCAGCATGCCTACGCCGTTTTCGAGCTGGGCATAGTCTTCGTAATATTCGTCCTCCGGCAGGGAAAGACCGGCGCGCAGATACATTTCGTCGCTGCAGTAGAAAATATGACTGCCGTATTTTTTAAAGCACTCCGCCGCGAACGACTCCACCTGCGCGATCGTCGCGCGCGCCTGTTCGGGCGTATAAGGGGAGAGGGGGGTGAGCTTTTCGCGGTGGCAGGTGAGACCCACCGGCACGATGGAAACGCTGCTCACATGCGGGTAAAGCCCCGCAAGGTCCTCCAGCGAGCGCTGCAGCGCCGCGCCGTCGTTCCAGCCGGGGACGGCGACGATCTGGCATTTCATGAATATGCCCGCCGCGGCGAAGCGGCGGAGAATGTCCATGATCTCCCTGCCGCGCGGGTTGCCGATGAGCTTTGCGCGCAGCTCCGGATCGGTCGCATGCACGGAGATGTTCAGCGGGCTCACCTTCAGATCGCAGATGCGCTGCAATTCACGCTCGGAGAGATTCGTACACGTGATATAATTCCCCGTGAGGAACGAAAGACGCGCGTCGTCATCCTTGAAATAGAGCGTTTTGCGCAGTCCGCGCGGCAGCTGGTCAATGAAGCAGAATATGCACCGGTTGGAGCAGCCCGTCGGCTTATCCATCAGGTACGTTTCAAAGTTCAGACCGAGATCCTCACCCTCTTTTTTGCGGAGGCGGATCGTGCCGGCGTCCCGGAATTCCAGCGTGAGCGAGCGGTCATACGCCCAGTATTTATAATCGAGCACATCGTGGATCTCGTGCCGGTTGATATAACGCAATTCGTCGCCGGGGAGCACCCTGCCCTCGAGCCGGGAGCCGGGGTCTACGGACGAGATCGTGTTGAACATACAAACTCCTCATAGCAAAAGAAGAGGGGGCAAAGCCTCCTCTTCTTAAGCTCGGTTACTTTTTCTCCTCGTCTACCTTGAGAACCTGACGGCCATCGTAAGAGCCGCAGGCCTTGCAGGCCCGGTGGGGGAGCTTGAAAGCGCCGCACTGGGGGCACTTGACCAGAGCGGGAGCGGTGAGCTTCCAGTTGCTGCCGCGTCTCTTGTCGCGTCTGGTACGGCTTACTTTACTCTTGGGGACTGCCATGGTGACACCTCCTCGTACTTTGGCTGCTTTGAACAGCGCATAATCATGGTTTATCGTCCAACAGCTGTTCCAAAACAGCCAGTCTTGGATCCGATTCTGTCCTGCAATCGCAGGGGCCTTCGTTGAGATTCTTGCCGCAGCGGGAGCAGAGCCCCTTGCAGTCGGCCCGGCAAAGAAACCGGGTGTCCATGTTCAGGATGAACACGGTCTCCAGCAGCTCTTCCAGATCGAGCTCGTCACCCTCCAGCAGGAAATAATCGGGGTTTTCCTCGTCCTGCAGTTCGGAGGCGAGCGGGACATCGAGCGGATAGCTCACTTCCCGGTCAAACTCGGCGGCGCACCGGTCGCATACGCAGCGCATCGCAGCGGAGAGCGTGCCCCGCAGCGTCAGAGCGCCGGCGTTGTTCACGATGAAGCCCTCGCCCACGGGGGCGGCGGTGTAGGAGAGAACGGCGGGAAAATCCAGCCGGTCAGTGGAAAGCTCACACCGGAAGGGCAGCCGTGAGCCGGGATTCAGGAGAAGTTCGTGGAGATTCATGTTGATTCCAATCCTCTGTCAGCATCTCACAAGCCTTGCTATTATATATGAGCATTTCTGTATTGTCAACAGAAAAATCAACAGACCGCTTCTTTTTCCGTAGTTGGGCGGTCTGTGCAAGACCACAAGATATTGTATCACATCTTCTCGGAAAAAACCAGAGGAAAATGACGAAAAAAAGAAAAAAGCCTTGCCCATCATAGCGGCCTTTGATATAATACTCATTCACGATAATCAAAAAAAGCGAGGAAACGGATCTATGGAGGAAACAAACAGCCTGGCCCGGTCCCGACGCATGGGCGAAATGCCGGAGGGAAAGCTGCTGCTGTCAATGGCGGTGCCCATGATGCTCTCGATGCTGGTGCAGGCTCTCTATAATATTGTGGACAGCGTATATGTGGCGAAGGTGTCGGAGGACTGCCTTTCGGCGCTCTCGCTCGCGTTCCCGGCGCAGAACATTCTCATCGGTCTTGCCACCGGCACGGGCGTCGGCGTTTCGACGATGCTCTCCCGCGCTCTCGGCAGCCGGGACAATAAGCTCGCCAACCGCGTGGCGGGAAACAGCCTGTTCCTCTGCGTGTGCTGCTGGATTATTATGGCGATCTTCGGTATTTTCTTTGCCGACGCCTTCATCCACTCGCAGACGGATATCGAGTCCATCCGCAGCTACGGAGATTCGTATCTGCGCATCGTTACGATCGGCTCGGTATTCGTGTATTTTGAGATTAACTTTGAGCGTCTTCTGCAGTCCACGGGCCAGACGAAGCTCTCCATGTGGGCGCAGATAATCGGCGCGGTGGCAAACATCATTCTTGACCCGTTCTTTATCTACGGCTGGTGCGGCCTGCCCGCGATGGGCACCACCGGCGCCGCCATCGCCACGGTCATCGGCCAGGCATTCGGCGCGCTGGCGGGCTTTCTGTTTCACCTCAAACATAATAAAGAAGTCAATATCCGTCTTTCCGACTGCCGCCCGGACGGGCACATCATCCTCGACATCTATCGCATCGGCTTTCCGTCCATCCTCATGGTCGGTATCGGTTCCCTTACGAACTATCTCATGAACCGTATCCTCATGGCATTCACGTCCACGGCGGTCGCGTTGTACGGCGCATACTTCAAGCTGCAGAGCTTCTTCTTCATGCCGGTGTTCGGACTGAATAACGGCATCGTCCCCATCGTCGGCTATAACTACGGCGCGCGGAAAAAGGAACGCATTTACCGGACGATCCGCTACGGCGTGCTGTATGCCGTGTGCATCCTTGCTGTCGGCCTGCTGCTCTTTGAAGCAATTCCCGGCGTGCTGCTGCAGGCGTTCTCGCCGTCGGAGCACATGCTTGCCATCGGCATTCCCGCGCTGCACAAGATCGCCATCCATTTCCCGATCGCGGCGTTCTGCATCGTTGGCGGGTCGGTCTGTCAGGCGCTCGGCAAGAGTCTCTATTCGTTTTTCACGTCGGTGCTGCGTCAGGTCGTGGCGCTCATCCCGGCGGCGTATCTTCTGTCGCTGACAGGGAACGTCGGCAACGTATGGTGGTGCTTCCCGATCGCGGAGGTCGTATCGGCGTGCGCAACGGCGTTTTTCCTGCGCCGCGCGCTGCGAAATATGGACCGGGAGCTGACGCTCGCGGAGGGGCAATGAAGGAATTTACCATCGGCCGGAACGACGCCGGGCAGCGGCTCGACCGGTTCGTGAGCAAGGCGGCGCCGCTTATCCCGGAATCGCTGCTGCAAAAGACGCTGCGGAAAAAGGATATAAAGATCAACGGCCGCCCGGCAAAGGGCGAGGCACGCCTCGCCGAGGGCGACACGGTGCGCGTCTATCTCCCGGACGAGTTTTTTGAAGCGCCGCGGGAGGAAAATGCCTGGCGCAAGATCACGGCCCCCCGGCTCGATATCGTCTACGAGGACGAAAACATCCTGCTCGTGGACAAAAAGCCGGGCGTTCTCTGCCACAGCGCGGGGGAGTGGAGCTGGAATACGCTCATCGCCAATATCCAGGCGTATCTCCGCGCGAAGGGCGAGTGGGACCCGGCGCGGGAGAACAGCTTTGCGCCCGCGCTCTGCAACCGCATCGACCGCAATACCGGCGGCATCGTGATCGCGGCGAAAAACGCCGAGGCGCTGCGCATCATGGACGAAAAGGTCAAAAACCGCGAGATCGAGAAGATCTATCTCGCCGCCGTCGTCGGCACGCCGCGCCCCGCTGCCGGATGGCTCGAGGGGTATCTCTTCAAGGACGCGAAGAATAACCAGGTCTATGTCTACGATGCGCCCCGCACCGGGGCGAAAACCGCCGTGACGGAGTATAAAACGATCGCATCCGACGGGCGTCTCACGCTTGTGGAGTGCCGCCTTATCACCGGGCGCACGCACCAGATCCGCGCGCAGTTCCGCCATGCCGGATGCCCGCTCCTCGGCGACGGGAAATACGGCCGCGAAAAGGACAACCGCGCCTACGGCGAAAAGGGGCAGGCGCTCTGCTCGTGGCGGCTGCGGTTCGCCTTTGACGCCCCCGCCGGGGCGCTCGAATATCTCAACGGAAAGAGCTTCCGGACCAAAACGCCGGAGTTCGTGGAAAAGTACTTCCCAGCGTTCGCGGAACGCATGAAAACGTGAAAAAACTGCCGGAAACGCCGCTCGTTTTCGGCAGTTTTTTGCATCACGCGCCGCGCAAAAAATAATTTGATTTGAAAAGGAAAATTGCATTGACAAACCCCCTTGAAATCTATATGATTGGCCTAACGCGCAAAGCGCGAAAAATCGGGAAAAGAGGGGGAGGATAATGGCCAAAGAACTCATCCGCCTGGTCGATTGCACCATGGCCTTCGACGGTGAGACCGTTCTGGATTCCATCAACCTGTACATCAACAACAAAGAGTTTCTTACACTGTTAGGACCCTCGGGATGCGGCAAGACGACCACGCTGAGAATTATCGGCGGGTTTCTTAAGCCTACCTCGGGGGACGTTTTGTTTGACGGCGTAAGGATCAACGACATTCCTCCGTACAAACGGCAGGTGAACACCGTATTCCAGAAATACGCGCTGTTCCCGCATCTGGACGTGTACGACAACATCGCTTTCGGTCTGCGGAACCACAAGGTCCCGGAGGACGAGATCGACGAGCGCGTAACGGAAATGCTCGAGGTCGTGTCGCTCAAGGGCTTTGAAAACCGCAAGGTGACATCGCTCTCCGGCGGCCAGCAGCAGCGCGTGGCGATCGCCCGCGCTCTGGTGAACCGGCCGAAGGTGCTGCTGCTTGACGAGCCGCTCGGCGCGCTCGATCTGCGTCTGCGCAAGGACATGCAGCAGGAGCTCAAGCGCATCCAGCAGCAGATGGAGATCACCTTCATCTACGTGACCCACGATCAGGAAGAGGCGCTCGCCATGTCTGACACCGTTGTCGTCATGAACGAGGGCATCATCCAGCAGATCGGCACGCCGGAGGATATATATAATGAACCGAAGAACGCCTTCGTGGCGGACTTTATCGGCGAGAGCAACATTCTCGACGGCATCATGCGCGAGGACTATGTGGTCGAGACGTTCGGCCGCCGCTTCCAGTGCATGGACAAGGGCTTTGCAAAGGACGAGCCGGTGGACGTTGTCGTCCGCCCGGAGGATATCGATATCGTCCCCGTGAAGGACGGCATGCTGACTGGCACCGTGACGAGCATCACCTTCAAGGGCATGCAGTACGATGTCATCGTAGACTTCAAGGGCTTCAAGTGGCTCATCCAGACGACCGACAGCCCGGAAGTCGGGCAGCGCATCGGCATCCGCATCGTGCCGGACGGCTTCCACATCATGCACAAGAGCAAGTATTCCGGACTCTACGGCGACTACAGCTCCTTCTCGGAGGAATATGACGAGCTGTCCGACGCGGAATACGATCCGGAGGCGGAGGAGGAATCCTCGGAGAGCCGGGAGGAATCCGCCGATGAAGAATAAAGCGCTCGCGGCGCCGTATCTCGTGTGGATGGCGATCTTCACGGTCGTCCCGCTCGGGATCGTGATCTGGTTTTCGTTCACCGATTCCATCACCGGCGCATTTACGTTTGATAACATTTCCCGCATGGGGACGTATCTCCCCATTTTTCTCAAGAGCATCTGGCTGGCGATCCTTTCGTCGCTCATCTGCCTTGTGATCGGCTATCCGGTGGCGTACTGTCTGGCGTCCGCCGCGCCGGAGCGGCAGCGTTTTCTCTATATGCTCGTCATGCTGCCGATGTGCATGAGCTTCCTGCTGCGCACGCTCGCGTGGGTGGCGCTGCTCGACGATACCGGCATCATCAACGGCGTCGTCACAAGCCTTGGCCTCCAGCCGCTGCCGCTCATCCGCACGGACGGCGCTGTCGTGCTCGGCATGGTGTATAACTATCTGCCGTACATGATCATGCCGCTCTATACGGTACTTGTAAAGCTCGATCCGCGCCTTACCGAGGCCGCCGAGGATCTCGGCTGCACCCCGGCGCAGGTGTTCGGGCAGGTGACGCTTCCGCTGAGCGTGCCGGGGATCATCTCCGGCTTCACGATGGTGTTCGTTCCCGCTGTGTCCACGTTCTACATTTCGCAGAAAATGGGCTCTGCCGGTACGACGCTCATCGGCGACGTTATCGAAAGCCAGTTCAAGGCCGCCTACAACCCGAACCTTGGCGCGGCGCTCTCGCTCGTGCTGATGGTGATGGTGCTCGTATGCATCGCGGTCATGAACCGCTTCTCGGACGAAGAGGAGGTCGCAACGATATGAAGACCTTCAACCGTGTTTTCACCGTGATCGTGTTCCTGTTTCTGTATATCCCGATGATCGTGCTGGCCGTTGCGTCGTTCAACGCCGGTACGGATATCGCCGTATGGAAGGGCTTCACGTTCGCGCAGTACGGCGCGCTCTTCCGCGACGGCGTGCTGCTGCCGCTGCTGGCAAACTCCGTCATCGTCGCGGTGATCGCCTCGCTCGTGGCGACGGTGCTCGGCACCATGGCCGCCATCGGCATTCGCGCCATGTCCGGCCGGATGCGCCGCATCACCATGGCCGTGACGAATATCCCGCTCACAAACCCGGAGATCGTCACGGGCGTCTCGCTCGCGCTGCTCTTCGCGTTCGCCGGGCAGATGATGAAGCTCAACAACGTTCTCGGCTTTACGACGCTTCTCATCGCGCACATCACGTTCAATTTGCCGTATGTCATTCTGTCTGTGATGCCGAAGCTCGGACAGCTCGACCCGAACCTGCTCGACGCTGCGCTCGATCTCGGCTGCACGCCCGTGCAGGCGTTCTTCAAGGTCATCATCCATGAGATCATGCCGGGCATTCTCTCCGGCGCGCTCATGGCGTTCACGATGAGTCTGGACGACTTTGTCATTTCGTATTTTGTCTACGGCCCAAGCTTTGTCACGCTGCCGGTCGAGATCTACAACTATACGAAAAAGCCGCTCCAGCCGAAGATCTACGCGCTGTTCACGCTGCTCTTCCTTGCGATCCTCCTTGTGATGGTCGTGATGAATCTCGTGCAGGCCGGCGATGAGCGCCGCCGCCGTCAGGCGCGCGGTGTGTTCGGGAAGAAGGGGGCGAGCGCATGAAAAAGCGTGTGTTCTCTCTTGTGCTCGCGCTGCTCGTATGCGCGGTGCTGATCCCCGCGCCGGAAGCGCACGCCGCTCCCAACACGATCAACGTCTACAACTGGGGCCAGTACATTTCCGACGGCACGGACGGCTACATCGATATCAACGCCGCCTTCGAGGAGGCGACGGGCATCCATGTGAATTACATGACGTTCGACTCGAACGAAACGATGTACACCAAGCTCAAGACCGGCGGTTCTTCCTACGATGTCATCATCCCGTCCGACTATATGGTCGGTCGGCTGATCGACGAGGGACTGCTTCTGCCGCTCAACTTTGACAACATCCCGAACTATCAGTACATGGATGAGGCGTACAAAAATACCGCCTACGACCCCGATAACCTCTACTCCGTTCCGTATACCTGGGGCACCGTCGGCATTATCTACAACAGCGCCTATGTGGACGAAGAGGACGTCGGCAGCTGGGATCTTCTCTGGAACAGCAAATACGCCGGGAAGATTTTGATGTTCGATAATCCGCGCGACGCTTTCGCCATCGCGGAAACGATGCTCGGGTATTCGCCCAACACGCGTGACGAGGACGAGCTGCGCGCCGCGGCCTACAAGCTCATCGAGCAGAAGCCGCTCGTGCAGGCCTATGTCATGGACCAGATCTATGACAAGATGGAGCGCGGCGAGGCGTGGATCGCGCCGTACTACGCCGGCGATTATCTTATGATGGTCGGGGAAAACGAGGATCTTCGCTTCTGCTTCCCGGAGGAGGGCTTCAACTTCTTCATCGACGCGCTGTGCATCCCCACGTGCGCAACGAACAAGGAAGGTGCGGAGGCGTACATCAACTTCCTCTGCTCGCCGGAAGTGAACGGCGAAAATCTTGACTATCTCGGCTATTCCACGCCGGAATCGGCGGCCAAGGAGTATATGGATCCGGAGACGGCGGCGTCCGACATCGCCTACCCGAGCGAGGAAACGCTCAGCCGCGGCGAAGCATTCCTCTATCTTGACCAGAAGACGACGCATCTCATGGATTCGCTCTGGCTTGAGGTCAAGACCGAGGGTGAAACGGATTATACGCCCATCATCGGCATCAGCGCAACGGTGCTGCTCGCCGCCGTGTATCTCACGGCCCGCGGCGTGAGAGACCGGCGCCGCCGTGCCAACCGCTGCAAAAAGTGGAAAACCTGAAATAAGAAAATCGCGCCGGGAGAAATTCCGGCGCGATTTTAGCCTGTCGAAAAGCCTCGCAGAGTTTGCGCCCGCAGGCGCAAATAAAGCTTTAACCATTTTCTCCGATGACATATGCGTCGGAGAAAATACTTTGCGCCTCGCAAACGCGCGAGCGTAAGCGAGCGCGCTGCGGCGGGCCGCAGCCTTTTCAAACAAGAGCCCAACGCAGCGGGGCTCGTTTGAGAGCGTGTCAAAAATCCCTTTTCGACACGCTAAAACCCTCGCGCCGAATGTTCCGGCGCGAGGGTTTTATACATCGATGGCAATATCGTCTTTGGGGATCTTTGCCCAGTCGAAGAGCGGGATGAGCTCTTCGGCGGAGATCGGTTCCCGTTGGTCCAGCAGTCCCGCGGCGTGGGCGAGCGCGCCGAGAAGCTCCGGCGCGGTGTGCCTTCCGCGCAGAATACCGAGGTCGAGATCACGGTCGCGCTTGGAGAGCCGCCGTCCGTCCGGCGCGGTGAGCAGGGGGACGTGATAGTATTCCGGCGGTGCGGCGTTGAGCAGACGGTAGAGATACAGCTGACGCGGCGTGGACGAGAGAAGATCGCGCCCGCGCACGACCTGTGTTACACCGGCGTCGATATCATCCGCCACGACGGCGAGCTGATAGGCGAAAACGCCGTCCGCGCGCCGGAGAATGAAGTCCCCGCACTCGCGCGAGAGATTTTCGGCGTATGGGCCGTAATGCCCGTCCGAAAAGACAATGTTCTCGTCCGGCACACGCAGCCGCCAGAGCGGGGCGCGCACTTTCGCTTTCGCTGCGCGCTCTTCTTCGGTAAGATCGCGGCAGGTGCCGGTGTAGATCGGGTGACCGTCGGAGGCGTGCGGAGCGTTCGCGGCGTTTTTGAGATCGCCGCGCGTACACCAGCAGGGATAGACAAAGCCTTCGCCGCGCAGCCGGTCGAGAATGCTCTCATAGTATTCGCTGCGCGTGCTCTGATCCGGCTGCTCAGCGTCCCACGTGAGACCGAGCCAGCGCAGATCGTCCTTTAATATTTCGGCGTTTTCCGCGCTGCACCGGAGCGTATCCAGATCCTCGATGCGCAGCACGAGCTCGCCGTGCGCGGCGCGGACCGAAAGCCACGCGATCAGCGCGGAGAACACATTGCCGAGATGCATCCGCCCGCTCGGCGTCGGGGCGAAGCGGCCGCGCTCGGCCATAAAACCGCCTCCTCAGATCGGCAGCGACAAACTCAGCGCCGCGAGCAGCGTGCCGACAAAGTAGCTCGCGCTGTTGCAGCGCAGGATCCAGTTTGCGCCGTGCTTGAATTTGTGTACGGAGAGAATGTAATCGGAGATCATCATCAAAAAAACGCCCGCGCCGAAGAGCTTCACGCCGGGACTCGGACACACGGCGGCGAGCACCGCGCCGAGAGAGCCGTGCATTGAAACGCTGAAAAGATACGCCGGAAAAATGCGCACGCTGCTGAAATCGATGAACTCCTTTTGATATAAGAGCATCGTCGTTCCCCAGAACAGGAGAAAGACCGCAGCGGCCGGAAACAGGATGCGCAGCGGAAGATGCTCATACCGCATGAGCATGATCTCATAGAACAGCAGACAGAAATTGCCGATGCTGAAGCAGATGCCGCCGCGGACGAAATTCCACAAAAGGAAAATGTCGCCGAGGAACGCAAAAAAGAGTCCGATCGGCAATATCATCCGCATGCTGAACAGCGGCGAGTGCAGCAGATACGCGCTCACGGCGTAGGCCTCAAAGAGCACGGCGAGCGCGATCTTATTTACGGCGCGGCGCTTGAAATTTCCGCTTGTCTCGGAAAAGAAGTAGAGACAAAGGATCGTCAAATATGCTATGATGAATACGCATCGAAGATAGATCATAAAAAACATCCTTCCCGTCAGAGCATTCGGCAGAGAAGCGGTGGGATATTTTTATCATACCATATCCCGAACGAAAAGGGAACGGAAACTTGACGGCGGAACGGAGGAAAATCGACGTATGCGCACATTGACGCTCACCGTGGACGAGGCGTGGAACGGCAGCACGGTAAAGCACCTGCTCCGCGCCCGGCTGCATATGGCCGAGGGATTGATCGCCCGGGTCAAGCTGCGCGAAACCGGACTCGTGCGAAACGGCGAGCGCGTTTTCACCAATGCGAGGCTCCGTACCGGCGACGTGCTTTGCGTCGAGATCGGCGACGAGGGCGCGGTGAACGAGGCGCTGCCCATCGCTGCGCCGCTTACCTTCGTCTATGAGGACGAGGATATCGCCGTGCTCAATAAAAGCCCGGATATGGCGGTGCATGGCTCGACCGGGGGGCAGGGGTGTACGGTTGCAAACGCCCTTGCCGCACTCTGGGGCAGAGACACGGCGTTTCATCCCGTGAGCCGGCTCGACCGTGGTACCTCGGGTATCATGGTCATCGCAAAAAGCGCGTATGTCCATGACCTTCTGCGCCGGATGCTGCATACGGACGCCTTCCGGCGGGAATATCTTGCTCTCGCGCGCGGCGCATTTTCGGACGATTCCGGCACGGTCGATCTTCCCATCGGGCGGGACGAAGCCGCGCCGACGAAGCGCGCCGTCACACCGGACGGGCAGCCGTCGCGCACGGAGTACACGGTTCTGGAGCGCTTTCCCACAGGCGCGCTGCTGCGCGTCCGCCCGCTCACGGGGCGAACGCACCAGATCCGCGTACACATGGCGGCCATCGGCCACCCGCTCTTTGGCGACGCTCTCTACGGCTCGCCGGACGATATGCTCTCCCGCCCGGCCCTCCACTCGGCGTATCTTTCGCTCCGCCACCCCGTCACCGGGGAAACACTGGAGCTCGCCGCTCCGCTGCCGGACGATCTCGAAAAAAAGATGGCGGCGCTCCGCCGCCGCTAAATACACCGCCCCCGCCTGCCGGAAGCACCGGCAGCGGGGGCGGTGTAATTATAGAAAACTCATATCCTGAATATACCAGGTGCCGTTGCGGCGGATCCAGAGCATTTCGTATTCCACGAGGTTCTCGCGCGTTTCGTTGCGTGTCGCCGTGGTGAAGTTCGCCATGCCCTGACAGAGAAAGGCGTCTTCGCCGAGCGGAACATAGCCCCACGATTTGACCTCGTTGAACGTGACCGTGAAGCCGCGCGTCCAGTGCAGCGTGTCGAGCGCGTACTGGAAGTAGAGCAGCAGCGGCGAGCCCGGCACAACGTATCCGGCAGGGTAGTTCACCGCGGTGTTGCCCGCGCCGTATCCGGCGATCTCACGCATGTAGTTCTCCACACGCTCGTGGCACTCGTTTTGGAGTGCCTCGTTTCCGGGCAGCTCAAAGGTCGGGAAACCGTCGGCGCCGGTCATCGGCTCGAGCGGCGTGCCGTCCGGCAGCGTGGCCGTAAAGGCCGGATCGCTGTAAAGTCCTCCCGCAGCGTATACCGTGTAGACCGGCAGCGCTCCCGCAAGCTCGTCCGGAACATCCACATGCGTGGAGAGCGGGGCAAAGGAGACCGCCTGCGCATCGGAGAGCGGCGCGCCGCCCGCCGTGACGGTCGCTTCCTGCGGCGCGGTCACGCGAAAGGCGTGCGTCCCGGCGTCCGGGACGGTATAGTCAAAGCGTGTGCCGTCCGAGTAGAGCTGGAGAACGCCCGCCTCGCGCGATACGTCCACCTGCGCCGTCTCATAAAGGCCCGGAACGGTGTACGTCACGCGGTAAGGACAGGTGTCGAACTGCGTTTCAAGCTCCGATATGCCGGTGTAGGGAACATGACTGTCCGTTATATATTCCTCGCCGAGGGCGATGCCGTTTACGGAGACTGCCGAACCTTCCGGCACCGTGACGGTAAGCGTGCGTGCCTCGGCGTGCAGCGCACCGAGCGGCGCAGGTTCAACTTTCCACGCGCGGCTGGCCTTATCGTAAGCCGCGTTCAGACGCAGAAGATCATTTTCTCCGGCGGAGAGAATATAAACCGGCGCATTTCGCGAAGTGTTTTCACTGTCCCGCCGGAACGAAAACTTTTGCCACTGTACGGCGGCGTCGAAGAGGTCTCCGGCGACGGTCTCGGCATTTTCAAAAACGCTCGTCTCCGGCGCGCAGAGGGAGATATAGGCGCTCCGCCATTCGGCGGTATCGGTCGTGTCGAGAAGCTCCTGCACGGCGTCCTCCGCCGTGACCGGCGCAAGCGCGCCGCCGGGGGAGAAGTACATCCACGCGGCCGCGCCGCCGACGAGCGCCACGAATACGAGAAGGCAAATTAGAAGAAGCGTTGAGCGTTTCATATTCCGTCCTCCTTACTGCCCCGGCATCACGACGACTGCCGTGGGGATGCCCCGCGGTCCGCCGGACGTGTTGCACACGTTCACATACTCGCCGTTGAAATACATATCGCTCGAAGCGCCGCCGTCCAGATTCCCGGCATTCACCGCGCCGTATTCTACCATGATCTCGGCAAGCTGCTGCCGGGAAACGCCGAGCACCGCGGGCTGGCGTCCCTGCAGCACAACAAAGATGACCGCGCCGTCCGCGCGCTGCCCGACGGCGGTGCGCGGCTCCACATAGAGCGCGTCCAGCCCCGGGCGGATCTCGCCGTTTTCTACAAGCGTCGGGCCGTAAGCTAAGGCCCACTGCAGTCCCATCTCCACGCACTGGCCGCCGTAAAACTCTCCCACATGGAGCTGGCCGGAGCCGTCCATGCCGACAGTGGAGGAATAGCCGCCCCAGAGAAGCTCGCCGTTGGCCACCACGTTGCCGATGGGCATGGCGCCCTTGCCGGCACCGCCGGGGTCCTCAAAGCCGCCGCCGTTGATGGCGAGCACCGCGCCGGAGTTTTCCGCGTGCTCCGCCACGGAGTAGCCGCGCATATCCGGACTGAACACCGGGCAGACGGAGACCTGCACACGCATCGGATCGTCGATCACGGCGATGTAGCCGCTCCAGCGCTTGCCGACGATGCGCGCTACAAGCAGTCCGTCCTCATCATAGAGAACTTCTTTATAGTTATACCCGTTCTCCGCGGCGTCCTCCGACGGTATGGGCGCGGGCGAGGGGGCTTCGCCGGTCTGCACGGCGGGCGCGGCGAAAACGGAGAGCGTCGTATCGTGCGCCGCGGCAGCGGCGGTCTCTCCGGCAGGGCCGGGCTGCGCGGACGCGGCTGCATACGCACCGTATGCAGCGCCTCCCGCGACGACGACCGTCAGCGCCAGCGCCAAAACAACGCCGAGCGCGCCGGTCGTTTTTCTTTTTCCGTCTGCGGCCATAGCTTTCTCCTTTGAACCTATATTTTTTTATATTATACCCAAGAAATAACAGCCGTGCAAGCGCTATTTAAGTTAACGATAAAATATTATGGTAAACAGAAAACGAGGCGGTGAAGAGGATAGAAGAAACAGCCGGCCCCGGCAAGGACGCGGGGTGAGCCGGGCTTTTCGCTTTCTTTCCGGGAAGCGATCCGGTCAGCCATCGCAGGCTTCGGACAAAGCAAAAGAGCTTGCCGCCTGCAATTTGCAGACGGCAAGCTCTTTTAACCGCTTGAACGGTTTCGGTCATATTATCACGCTTGGAGGTACTTCCTCTTCAGGTCTTCTTTTCAAAGGCGTACCCGCAGCGCGGGCAGGTGATGCGGATCTTTCCCTTGCCGCGCGGGACGCGCACGACCTCCCTGCAGCTCGGGCAGCGGAAGAAAGCATACTCCTTTCTCTGGCGGAAGCAGCTTTTGAGCAGCCGGAACGAGCCGAAAAAGCGGTTCCGGTACGAAAGATACTTCCGGTTTTCCTCGCTCCGGGCTGCGACCTTCCGCGAGAAAATGCGCACATAGCACCAGATGAGCAGCGCGAGCGCCGCCGCGGAGAATACGGCGGAGAAGAAAGTGCTCTTCCCGCGCACAGCGACGGAGAGGAGAATGCATATGCATCCGCATACGGAAAGAAACCGGCCGAGCGCATCTGCGCCGTACCGGCCGGCCATGAAGGCGGTAAAATTTCGGTTGGGGGAACCACGCCGCATAAAAAAGACCTCCGGGGAAAAAGGGCATTCCAACGCCCGCTTCTTTCATAGACTTTAATACGAAATCGTAAATAAGTCGTGAACTTTCCGCCGAATTAACAAAAAATTCATTTTTTGCCATGAACCGCTCGACGAAATATTGACAAAAATCGCCGCGGGCGGTATAATTTCATCAAAATTTTTATGCATTCAGGGAAGCGAGGAAAAACAATGCGTCCGGACGGAATCCTTGTAAAAAATGAAGACCCCATGTACTATCTCATCCCGTATTTTCTCACAAAGCGGTATGATGCCATGAACATGATCACGCTGGACATTCCGGAAATGCCCATGCGCGCCTATATGAACGAAAAGCGGAAAGAGGGAAAGCAGATCAGCCATCTCGCGCTGGTGCTCACGGCGTATCTCCACACGCTGGAAAAGTACCCCGCGCTCAACCGCTTTATCAAAGGACATAACATTTACCAGCACAAGGACATCAAGGTGTCCATGGTCGTTCTCAAGCCGGACGGCAGCGATACGATGTCAAAGATTGATCTCGTGCCTACGGATGACGTGTTCGACGTGCAGGCGAAGATCACCGGCTATATCGACCAGAACCGACAGGTCGGCGAGGCCAACTCCTTTGATACGGCGATGAAGATCCTCACGACGAAGCTGCGCTGGCTCCTGCCGCCGATCATCGGCTTGATCCGGTTTCTGGATAACCACGGCCTTCTGCCACAGTCGCTCATCGATCTGACGCCGTTCCACGCGAGCCTTCTCATCTCAAATCTCGCAAGCATCCGCACGAACCATATCTACCACCATGTGTATGAGTTCGGCACGACGAGCATTGCCATCACCATGGGCAACATGCGCGAGGTGCCGCGCCGCACCAAGGACGGCATCGTCTTTGACCGGTGCATGCCGCTCGGCGTCGTGATGGACGAGCGCATCGCCAACGGCCACTATATGGCGCAGGCGTTTGCGCAGATCAAGAAATATCTTGCCGACCCGCGCCTGATGGAGCGTGAAAGCCTTGACGCCGAGAAAGCGGCGGAGCAGAGCGCGGAAGCGGCGGAAAAAGCGGAATAATCCATGCCTTCAGACGGTCTCCCCGCGGCCTTGCCGCAGGGAGGCCGTTTTGACTTGGAAAAGACCCGGCAGGTTTTGACAGATACAACGCAGTGTGATATCCTAAAAAGAAACGGAATTCTTCTTTCGGAGGCGCAAATATATGCTTCACGATTTTAAACCGTCGGACGACGGACTCGATAAAGCCCAGCGAAAGGCGGAGATCCGCCGCCTCCGCGAAAAACTCGCGGCGCAGCAGCAGAGCGTCATGGCGGCAAAGCTGCCGGTGGTCGTCCTCGTAGAGGGCTGGGACTGCGCGGGAAAGGGCCATCTCATCAACGAGCTCATCAGCGAGATGGACCCGCGGTTTTACCGCGTGGCGGTCTATAAGCGCGTGCCGGAAAACGAGGAGCGCTATCCGTTCCTCCGGAAGTTCTTCGAGCCGCTGCCGGAAAACGGCAAGTTCCTTTTTATGGACACCGGCTGGATGGAGGACTGCGTCTATAAATACCTGCGCCGGGAGATCACCGCGGAGGAATACGAGCGCCGCGTGGATGCGTGCAACATCTTTGAGCGGCAGCTGCGCGACAACGGATATATCGTTGTGAAGCTCTTTCTGCATATTTCGCGCGAGGAACAGCTCTCGCGCATCGCGGAGCTGCGCGAGAATATCGATACCGAGTGGCGCGTAACGGGCGACGATCTCTGGCAGCACAAGGAGTACAAGGCCTTCCGCCGTGCCTACGGCGAGTTTATGGAGAAAACGTCCGTCTGCGGCGAATGGCATGTTCTCGACGCCGGGAACCGGAAAAAGCGCCTGCTCGCGGGCTTTCGCGCCATCACGGAGGCGATCGACAACGGTCTGGAAAACGGCCGCTGTATCGGCAAGGCAGGGAAGAACGATTTCCCGCTGCTCGGCACACCCTCGCTCCGCGACGCCGATCTCACAAAGAGCGTTGCCCCGGAGGAATACAAGGCCGAGCTCAAGCGCCTGCAGGAAAAGCTCGCGGCGCTCCATAATAAGATCTACCGCAAGCGCATCCCCGTCGTCATCTGCTATGAGGGCTGGGACGCCGCCGGAAAGGGCGGCAACATCCGCCGTCTGGCGTATCCGCTCGACCCGCGCGGGTTTGACGTGATCCCCATTGCAAGCCCCACGCCGGGCGAGCTTGCAAGGCATTATCTCTGGCGGTTCTGGACGCGCCTGCCGCGCAGCGGCCATGTGACGATCTTTGACCGCAGCTGGTACGGCCGCGTCATGGTCGAGCGCATCGAGGGCTACTGCGGCGAGGACGACTGGAAGCGCGCCTACGGCGAGATCAACGAGTTTGAAAAAGAGCTCGCCGATTACGGCACGATCGTTCTCAAGTTCTGGATCCACATCGATCCGGAAACGCAGCTCGAACGCTTTGAGCTGCGGCAGAATACGCCGGAAAAGCAGTGGAAGATCACCGACGAGGACTGGCGCAACCGCGAAAAGTGGCCGCTGTATGAAACGGCGGTCGAGGAAATGCTGCAAAAGACGAGCACGGCGTATGCCCCCTGGCATATCATTGAATCCGTGGATAAGAAATACGCCCGCATCCGCGTTCTTCAGATCGTGACGGACGCGCTGGAGCAGGCGGTGAACGAGCATATCACCCGAGGAGTGAAGAAAGAATGTGCCAAGCCGAAAAAGGACCGGAGCTGACCGCCCCCGCCGCGCCGGAAGCATCGGAGCCGGAGACAGAGCTTCTTGCCGAGGCAAAGGCCGCGGGCCTGTTTCTCGACCGCGAGCTGAGCTGGCTGCAATTCAATCGGCGCGTGCTGGAACAGGCGGGCGATCCGACCGTGCCGCTTTTGGAGCGGCTCAAATTCCTCGGTATTTACCGCTCGAATCTCGAAGAGTTTTTCATGGTACGCGTCGGCTCGCTCACGCACCGCGCGGCGCTGCTGCCGGACGAGCGGGATGAAAAGACCGGCTGCACGCCCGGCGAGCAGGTGAGCGCCATCCTTGCCGCCGTCGCCGCGCAGCAGCCGCGCGAGGAGCGCATCTACCGGCGGCTTCTGGAAGATATGCGTGACGCCGGGATCGACGTGCTGGACTTTCATAAAATGACGAAGCCCGAGGAGGTCGTGGCGAAAAAGTATTTCTCCGAGCTGCGCCCGCTCCTCTCGCCGCGCGTTGTGGACGGGGGACATCCGTTCCCGTTCATTGCCAACCGTGAGATATATGTGGCGGCGACGATCGGCAAGGGCGACGATTTCCGGCTCGGCCTTGTTTCGCTGCTGCGTCTCCCGCCGTGGCGCGTCGTGGAGCTGGACGGACGGCAGAAGGTGATGCTCACGGCGGAGCTCGTGCGCCACTTTGTGCCGCAGCTTTTCAAAAAGCAGGAGGTGCGCGACGCTGTCCTATTGCAGGTCACGCGCAATGCCGACGTGTTCATCGACGATGACCTGCACGGATACGACGCGGACTTCCGCGCCAGCATGGAAAAAATGCTGCGCAAGCGCAAGCGCCAGCAGCCGGTGCGTCTTGTGATCGGCGGCAAGCCGTCCGCAAGGCTGCGCGCGGCGCTCATCAGGGATCTCAAAGTCCCGGAGAGCAACGTGTTCACCACGAAGCTGCCGTTCGACCTCTCCTTCGGCTCCGGCGTAAAAAAAGCGCCCGGCATGAAATACGCCGAGCGCCGCAGCCGGAAAACGGTGAAGCTCCAAAAGGGCGAGTTTTTCCCGTATCTGGAAAAGAAGGATCTGCTGCTGTCGTACCCGTTTCAGAGCATGAGCGCGTTCGTGGAATATCTCTACGAAGCGGCAGACGATCCGGACGTTGTTTCCATCCGCATCACGCTCTACCGGCTCTCGGCAAGCAGCAAGGTTGCCGCAGCGCTCGCGTATGCCGCCGACAGGGGAAAGAGCGTGCTCTGCCTTCTGGAGCTGCGCGCCCGGTTTGACGAGCAGAATAATATTGACTATTCCGAGGTGCTCGAAGACGCCGGATGTCAGGTCATTTACGGCCTGCCGGAGATGAAGGTGCACAGCAAGCTCTGCCTCATCACGCGAAAGCGCGGCGAGAGCGTGCAGTACTTCACGCAGGTCGGCACCGGAAACTATAACGAGGTCACGAGCGAGCAGTACACCGATCTTTCGGTCATTACGTCCGACGAGCGCGTCGGGCGCGACGCCGCGCAGACGTTTGAAGCGCTCGCCACCGGCCAGACGCCGCCGGAGACGGAAGCGCTCTGGGTCGCCCCGCTGAGCTACCGCTCCCGTGTGCTGGAACTCATTGAGGCCGAGACCGCGAAGGGGGAGGCCGGGCGCATTGCGATCAAGGTCAACTCCATGAACGACATCGGCGTTATGACCGCGCTCATCCGCGCGTCCCGCGCGGGCGTGCGCACGGAGCTTTTCATCCGCGGCATCTGCTGCCTGCGGCCGGGCGTCGCGGGGTATACGGAGAATATCACGGTGCGCAGCGTTGTGGGACGGTATCTCGAGCATTCGCGCATCTTCGCCTTCGGCGAGGGTGCGGAACAGCGCATTTTCATCGGCTCCGGCGATCTTCTCAACCGCAACACCCGCCGCCGCGTTGAGGCGTTCATCGAATGCGTCACGCCGGAAACGCGCGAGGGCGTGCTGGCCATTCTTGACGCGCTGCGCGCTGACCGGGAGAAGAGCTGGACGATGCAGCCGGACGGGAGCTATTCCCGCGCCGAGACCGTCCCCGGCACGGCGAGCCACGACACGCTCTATGAGTACTTCGGAGAAAAGACCGTGGAACCGCTCCCGCCGGAGAAGAAACACGGCTGGCTCTGGCGGCTCTTCCATCCGAACAAGAAAAAACTGCACGGAAATGAGGCATAAGGCTATGAACGATGCATTGGCGCTGGTATTTGATGTCGGAACGCAGAGCGTGCGGGCAATGCTCTTTGATGCCGCCGGACACATTGTCCGCTCGGCGCAGGACATTTATGAGCAGCCCTATTATTCCCGCAATCCGAACTGGGCAGAGCAGCGGCCCGATTTCTATTTTGAGCATATATGCATCGTCTCCCAGCGGCTGAAGGATCAGTCCCCGGAAGACTTTGCGCGCGCCGCGAGCGTCGCGGTGACAGTGTTCCGCGATACGACTGTCTGCATGGGCAAGGACGGGCGGCCGCTTCGCGACTGCATCCTCTGGATGGATCAGCGCCGCGCCGAAAACCCGAAGCCGCTCCCGGCAGAACGCAGGGCGATCTTCGCGCTCGCCGGGATGACGGAGACCGTTGAAATGCTCCACCGTACCTCGGCCTGCAACTGGATCGCCGAGAACGAGCCGGAGCTCTGGAAGAAAACGGATAAGTACGTCTGCCTGTCCACGTATCTCAACTATCGCTTCACCGGCCGCATTGCCGACAGCAGCGCGAGCCTCATGGCGAAGATCCCCTATGACTACAAAAACCGCAAGTGGGACAAAAACGGTCTCACCCGCTGCGTATACGATATCCCGCAGGATAAGCTCTGCGAGATCTTACCCTCCGGCTCGGTCGTCGGCGGCGTGACGCCGGAGGCGTCGCGGCTGACCGGCATCCCGGCGGGGCTGCCAATGCTCGCCACCGGCTCGGACAAGGGCTGCGAGACGATCGGCCTTTCCGTCATCCGCGAGGACCAGGCGGCGCTCTCGTTCGGCACGAGCTGCACCGTGCAGTTCACGACCAGAAAGTACTTTGAACCGACGCCGTTCATGCCCGCGTACCCGGCGGTGCCCAACGATATGTATAACCCCGAAATTCAAATCCTGCGCGGCTACTGGATGCTCACCTGGTTCAAGCAGAACTTCGCTCAGGCGGAGGTCGAGGCGGCCAAAGCGCTCGGCTGCTCGGCGGAGGAAATATTGAACAAGCACCTCGGCGATATCCCCGCCGGGAGCGACGGTCTGCTCGTGCTGCCGCACTGGACGCCGGGCCTCTCCACGCCGAACACGCGCGGCGCGATGATCGGCTTTACCGACCACCACACGAAATACCACATGTACCGCGCCATCATCGAGGGTCTGAACTTTGCCCTCATGGACGGCATGTACGGCATGGAGCGCCGCTCGGGGCAGAAGATCCGCCATCTCTATCTCGGCGGCGGCGGCAGCCGCAGCGACGAGATCTGCCAGATCACGGCGAATATGTTCGGCCTTCCGGTCTCCCGCATCCAGACGCACGAATCCTGCGCGCTCGGCGCGGCCATCTGCTCGTTTGTATCGCTCGGGAAATTTACCTCCTATGAGGACGCCATCGCCCACATGGTGCGGATCCGCGACACGTTCACGCCGGACGCGGAGGAGCATAAGCTCTATGATCGCATCTACCGCGAGGTCTACCGCCGGTACTACCGCGCCGTGACCCCGCTCCATAAGCTCCTCGGCGCGATCACGCGCAAGGAAAAATAAGAAAAACCGTTCTCTGCATGAAGCGCAGAGAACGGTTTTTCATTCATCGTATACGACCGGCGGGCGGTCGGGATCGAGAACGCTGTCCACGTCGAAAAAGAGCTCGTTTAAAATATCGCGGTAATACGTCATCGAATAACCGCCGATCTCAATGCGCGACTGAAGCGCGTAATTATCGTACAGCTCGTTGACCACATGGTCGTCCACGGTGCAGTAGATATTGAACCCGGCATTGAGCACATGCTGCAATGCCTCGCCCGTCGCGCGGTAGCCGAAGGGGGCGAGAAAGAGGTTCGTTTCACCGATCCACGGCGACACGCGATCGACCCACTTGTTGATGTCGTAATAAATCTTATCGGGGATGCAGCCCGTGCCCCAGAAGCCGTACACGCCGGAGTTGTGCGTATAGCTGTGGCTGGCAAAGCTCCAGCCGTCGGCGCGCAGCGCGTCGGCGACTTTTTTGATCTCGGTCTGGTATGCGGAATCGTCATAACTCGGGTAGCCGAACGCTCCCTGAAACCCCGTGAGCGCGATCGTGCCCTTGTGCCCGTTCCACGAGAAGTCCGGGTGCTCGGCAACAAAAGCGTCCACAACGCCCATCACGTCGCCGTCCGGGATGATGTCCACGCCGCCGGAGGGGTTCGGCACCTCGTAGAGCAGCGCACCGGCATCATCGACGAAAAGCCGCCGTGCGTACCCGTCGCCGTAGGCATACGCCACATCGTCCACCGAGAGGATGAGCGGCATTTTCCCGGCGGGCAGCAGGATATCCTTTCGCTGCATTTTACCGTTGACCATCTCGTAGCACTCGTTCAGATCATAGAGCACATACCCGCGCTCGTAGAGCTGCGGCAGGATCTTTTCGAGCTCCGCCTTTTCCGAGAACCCGGCGTTGTAGCCGCCCATCGGCGTTTCACGGTCGGTGAACACCATTTCGGGATAGACGATCAGACTGTGGAAGAAGATGTGCCGTATTTCGCCCTCATAGGGAACAAGCGGCTCCGGCGTCGGCTCGGGTGTCGGCGTCGGCTCCGCGGTGGGAGAGGGCGTCGGTTCCGCGGTCGCCGTGGGCGACGGCGTCGGGAAAAAGATGTCGAGCGCGCTGCCGCTGCACCCGGCGAGGAGCGCCGCGCAGAGCAGCGCCGGGAGAAGGAAAAATATCTTTCGTTTCATCATGCTCTCATACTATCCGCCGCGCCGGAAAAAGTCAAGGCAAGAAGATTTCCAAATCTTGGATGCGCGGTATTGACAATGTTGTGAACGCTGTATATTCTTGAATTATATAAATATACTGTTCGACATTTGAATTTTAAATGGAGGAGCGTGGATCGGATGCGGAAACGGATATGGGTGATGCTTGCTTTTTTTCTCGTCCTTGGCATCGTGAGTTTTTCTGTGCAGAGTGGGCCCCATTGCAATACACACCGCCTGCAAGTAAACGATCAACCGATACTCATGTATGAGACTCCGGAGGAAGCGTTATCTTCTATGACAGAGAGTCCTCTGCTGCCAGAGGTGAACCGGCTGAGTCTGTCGTGCAAGGGAGGCAGGCCGGAACATGATATTCAGCTTTATCTTCGCTTGGCCAAGGAAAACGACGGAACGATCCTGACTTCCCCCTATGCCACGCTATATAATTTTTCGCCAACCCAAGACGAAGCTGCCTTTGCCATGAATGATGTATTGGATCTGGATGAGGCATCAAATTATGATCTTGTTCTGTTTGAGCTGATTACGTATAAAAAAGCGGCTGCACCCATGTATCAATATGCGGTTTTCCGCTAAACGTCATTTTCCTAAAGCGAACAAAGCGAAAGAGGACGGGAGCACCGTCCTCTTTCGCTTCCAATGGAAAGAATCAAAAAATCCCATGGTTGTATTTGATCTGTCCGTACAGAATGAATGCCAGACCGACGGCGAGCCCCGGAAGAACGATGAACGAAACGACAGCCTCATTCCGCAGGGATACAAAAAACGCTGCGGTGAGCGAAATGCCGATGATGAGCGTTCCCGTGCCGACGGCGCGGCCGTATTTCGGGATGTCCTCTTCTCTGACGTTCCGGCGGTTGTAGGCGTGGATCGTGCGGATGTTCCCCTTTATATTCACCGCACCGAGAACAGACGAAAGAATGCCCACAATGAGCAGCAGATAGTTTTCCATGACGGCCTCCTTAAAAATAAAACAGCTCTTCAAATTTCTTGTCCAGAGCAATGCAGAGGACTAAGGCAAGCTTTGCCGTGGGATTGAATTGGCCCGTTTCAATGGAGCTGATCGTATTTCGTGATACGCCCACCATCTCCGCAAGCTGCGCCTGAGAAAGCGCCTTTTCCGTACGAGCCTCCTTCAGCCGGTTTCGGAGTTTCAGCTCATCGTTCATCCGCGCACCCCAACGAGCCGTACAGCGAAAAGAACAAGGAACAGGAGAAACATGGCAAAATACAAAATAGTGAGCGTAAGCTCCGTTTTCCTTTTCTTTTTTCGGTATGTCACCAGACTGTGCGTGCCGAGAATACTGAAATAAATGACCCAGGGACTGTATAGCATCGTTCCGGTCGCCCAGACGAAGACCACGGACACCAGACAGCACACACATGCGCCGACACGCCCGGCAATATTCCCGGCCTGCTGTGCCGTTGCCGCTTCCGCAAGATCCCGGTTCTTGTTTTCCCGGCGGCTGATCGCCAGAATTTCTTCCTTTTCCATATCGATCCTCCTATGCCAAGTTTTCTTGTCGTTATTATAGCAACGCCAAGTAAACTTGTCAACAGGAAACAATGCTCCTTGCCCGGCGCGGGGAATTGTGGTAAAATTCATATCCAATCTTTTGAAGGAGACACCACGCATGGATAAATTCACCTCCCTTCTTGCGAAGGAGTTTTCCCGCCGGGAGGAGCATATAGAGAACATCCTCCGTCTGCTCGACGAGGGCAACACCGTCCCGTTCATCGCGCGCTACCGCAAGGAGATGCACGGCACGACCGACGATCAGACTATCCGCGCCATCGCGGACAGGCTTGCGTATCTGCGCGGTCTCGACGAGCGCAAGGCCGCCGTCGTGAGCGCCATTGAAGCGCAGGGCAAGCTCACGGACGAGCTCTCCGCCGCCATTGAAAACGCGCAGACGCTCGCCGAGGTCGAGGATATTTACCGCCCCTACAAGCAGAAGCGCCGCACGCGCGCCACGATCGCGCGCGAAAAGGGGCTTGCGCCGCTCGCGGAGCTGCTGCTCTCGCAGACGGTCACGTCCGGCACGCTGGAAGCGCTGGCCGCGCCGTATGTGAACGAAGAAAAAGAAGTTATGTCAACTGATGACGCGCTTGCCGGTGCGGGCGATATCATCGCCGAAACGATCTCGGACGATGCCGCCATCCGCGCCGCGCTCCGGCGGCTGTACCGCACGCGCGGCGTGCTCTGGGCAAAGGCCGCAACGGACGAGGACAGCGTGTACCGCCTGTACTATGACTACCGCGAGCCGGTGTCCAGGGTGCAGGGCCACCGCGTTCTCGCGGTGAATCGCGGCGAGCGGGAGGGAATGCTCAAGGCCGGCGTGGAGATCGAGGACGCGCTCGCCCTGCAGGAGATTTGCCGGGCGGTGTTCCGCGGCATCAGCATCTCGAATGCCTTCGTGAACGCCTGCTGCGAGGATGCCTGGCGACGGCTCATTGAGCCGTCCGCGGAGCGGGAGATCCGCGGCGAGCTGACGGACGCTGCGGACGAGGCAGCCATCCGCGCCTTTGGACAGAATCTCCAGCCGCTGCTGATGCAGCCGCCGCTCCGGAACCGCGTCACCATGGGCTTTGACCCGGCATACCGCACCGGCTGCAAGATCGCCGTCGTAGACGAGACGGGCAAGGTGCTTGAAACCGGCGTTGTGTACCCCACGCCGCCGCACAACCGCAAGGACGAGGCGCGCAAAACTCTTACCGCCATGATCCGCCGCCACGGCGTTACCGCCATCGCCATCGGCAACGGAACGGCGTCCAAGGAGTCGGAGATATTTATCGCCGACATGATCCGCGACCTTCCCGGCGTGGCCTACATGGTCGTAAACGAGGCGGGGGCGAGCGTCTATTCGGCGTCCAAGCTCGGCGCGGAGGAATTTCCGGATTACGATGTTTCGCTCCGCTCCGCAGTATCCATCGCGCGGCGCTTGCAGGACCCGCTCGCCGAGCTTGTGAAGATCGAGCCGAAGAGCATCGGCGTTGGGCAGTACCAGCACGATATGCCCCCCGCGCGGCTGGACGAAACGCTCCGCGGCGTGGTGGAGGACTGCGTAAACTCCGTTGGCGCCGATCTGAACACGGCGTCGGCGCCGCTCCTTTCCTATGTCGCCGGGCTCAACGACACGGCGGCGAAAAATATTGTCGCCTACCGCGAGACAAACGGGGCGTACCCGTCGCGCGCTGCGCTCAAAAAGGTGCCGCGCATCGGGCCGAAGGCGTTTGAGCAGTGCGCGGGCTTCCTGCGCGTGACGCAGGGGAAAAACGTTCTCGACGCGACCGGCGTCCATCCGGAGTCTTACGCCGCGGCGGAAAAGCTGCTCGCCCTGTGCGGCTATACGGAGGCGGATGTGCGCGCCCACCGCGTCGGAGAACTGCGTGAGCGCGTAAAGGCGCTCGGCGAGGAAAAAGCGGCGGCGTACTGCGGCGTCGGCGTGCCGACGCTCTCGGACATCGTGTCCGATCTGATGAAGCCCGGCCGCGACCCGCGCGACGAGCTGCCCGCGCCGCTGCTGCGCACCGATATTCTGGAGCTCAAGGATTTGAAGCCCGGCATGAAGCTGCGCGGTACGGTGCGCAATGTTGTGGACTTCGGTGCGTTCGTCGATATCGGCGTGCATCAGGACGGCCTTGTGCATATCTCCCGCCTTTCGGATAACTTTGTGCGAAAGCCCTCGGACGTCGTCCGCGTGGGCGACGTGGTGGATGTTGCCGTCGTCGAGGTGGACGCGGCGAAAAAGCGCATCGCGCTTTCCATGCTCGCTGCCGACGTTGGCAGAAACTGACAGAAAAAAGTCAAAACTGTAACTTGCCCGAGCGCCCTGCGACCCGTATACTTGATTTACATAAAAAACACTTTTTTCACTTATGTAAATCATGAAGGAGGCGCACCATGCGCATTACATACATCCGGCACAGCGCGTTTCTTGCGGAATGGGAGGATATTGTCTGTCTTTTTGACTATGTCGAGGGCGAGCTGCCGGAGATAGACCGCGATAAGCGCCTGTGCGTTTTCGCGAGCCACCATCATTCCGACCACTTCAATCCGGAGATATTCACCCGCTTTGCCGACCATCCGCGCCACACGTTCATTCTCTCGGACGATATACGCACCGTTCCTGCCGGGGAAAAGGCCCCGGTTGTCCGCACAGGGCCAGACTGCCGCCGCATCTTTCCGGGCGGAAAGAGGGGGGCGATGAGTGTTTCCACCATAGGCTCGACCGACTGCGGCGTTGCGTTCGTTGTAAACTACGCCGGAAAGACCGTATACCACGCGGGCGATCTCCATTGGTGGGCATGGCCGGACGATACGCCGGAGGAGGAGCGCGATATGAAAAACCGCTACTTTGCCGAGATCGCCAAGCTCAACGGCGTCCGGCTGGATGCGGCGTTTCTTCCGCTCGACCCGCGTCTCGGCGCAAACTACTGGATGGGCTTTGACGCCATGATGCGCTCGGCGGACATCCGCAAGGCGTTCCCGATGCACATGTGGGAAAAGTATGAGTATATCCCCAAGTTCAAGGCGATGAGCGTAACGGAAGCCTACCGCGATAGGATCGCCGATATAACCGCGCCCAACCAGACATTCACGATCTGAAAGGAAAAAACCATGCAGTTCAAAATGATCCATGAAAACTATAACGTCTGCGACCTTGCCGCCTCGCTTGCGTTTTACGAGAAAGCGCTCGGCCTGCACGAAAAGCGGCGCAAGGAAGCCGCCGACGGCTCGTATATCATCGTGTATGTCGGCAACGACGCTTCCGACTTTGAACTCGAGCTCACGTGGCTGCGCGACCATCCGCAGGCCTACGACATCGGCGAGGAAGAATTCCATCTCGCGTTCCGTGTGGACGATTTCGCCGCGGCGCACGCGCTCCACAGCGAAATGGGCTGCATCTGCTTTGAAAACGCCGCCATGGGCATCTACTTCATTCAGGACCCGGACGGCTACTGGCTGGAGATCGTCCCGACGAGATAAAATCTCCCGGCGAACACGGAGAAAACTTATGATTTAGGAAAAAACGTATGATTTATTTAGAAACGGAGAGGCTGTCTCTTCGGAATCTGGAGCTATCCGATGCGGAAAGCATCAGCGGATACCGAAACGACGAGGCATGCCGACGGTATCAGCGGTGGGAGGCCTTCACGCTTCCGGATGTTGAGGCGTATATTAAGAAGTTTCAAAGCGATGCCTTCCTGTCAGACAAGCAGGAACAGCACTTTGGGATTGCCCAAAGAAACAGCTTGGAGCTTGTAGGCGAACTGGCGTACTTTTATAAGCCGGGGGACTGTATCACGCTGGGTATCACCGTTGCCCCTCGTTTCCAGAGAAACGGATATGCCTGCGAAATGCTGCGGGAAGTGATCCGTTCTGCCCGGGAAAAGTATCCGACATTGGATATTGTGGCGCTGATCGACAAAGACAATCGGAAAAGCCTGTGCCTTTTTGAAAAGCTGGGTTTTCGGCAGGAGTGCTACGCGGATTCGATTGCCTCTTTTGTTTATGTGCTCTCTGCATAGGAAAAGTCCGCGGCGAAAATACCGCGGGCTTTTCCTATTTCGGAAACTGTGCTATACTGAAAAAAACACAGCAGGAGAATATTATGTCAACTAATACACTGTATCTCGGCTACCATGTATCCTCTGCCGGAGGGTATATGGCGATGGGGAAGCGCGCCGCGGCGCTCGGCGCGAACACGTTCGCCTTCTTTACGCGCAATCCGCGCGGCGGCGCGGCGGCCAAGGTGGAGGAAGCGGACGTCGCGGCGTTCCGCGCGTGGGCGGCCGAACAGGGCTTCGGCCCGCTCGTGGCGCACTCGCCCTATACGCTCAACCCGTGCAGCGACAAGCCCTCGGTGCGCGACTTTGCCAAACGCGCCTTTACGGAAGATCTGGAGCGCATGGAGCTCACGCCCGGCTGCTTTTATAATTTCCATCCCGGCAGCCACGTCGGGCAGGGGACGGAGGCCGGGATCGAAATGATCGCGGAGCTTTTAAACGCGGTTCTCTCGCCGGACATGCACACAACGGTGCTTCTGGAGACGATGGCCGGAAAGGGCAGCGAGATCGGCGGAAAGTTTGAGGAGCTGCGCGAGATCATCGACCGCGTGGAGCTTAAAGACAAGCTCGGCGTCTGTCTCGACACGTGCCACATCTGGGACGGCGGCTACGATATCGTCTCCGACCCGGACGCGGTGTTTGCCGAGTTTGACCGCGTGATCGGTCTTGACCGGCTCAAGGCGGTACATCTCAACAACTCCCTCAACGGTCTCGGCAGCCATAAGGACCGCCACGCGAAGATCCGGGAGGGAACCCTGCCGGAGGATGCGCTGGTGCGCATCGTCTGCCACAAAGCCCTTGCCGGACGGCCGTTCATTCTCGAAACGCCGAATGACGATGCCGGGTACGCCGCGGAGATCGCGTGGCTGCGGGAACAGTGGGAGGCGCGCCATGAGTAATATCAAAGCGGTCCTCTGGGACGTGGACGGAACGCTTCTGGACTTTCTCGCCGCCGAGCGCGAGGCAATAAAGACTTGCTTTTCTCTCTTCGGTCTCGGCGAGTGTACCGATGAGATGATCGCGCAGTATTCCGCCATCAACGTCCGCTGGTGGCAGGCGCTCGAGCGCGGCGAGTATACGAAGCCGGAGATCCTTGTCGGGCGCTTTGCGGAGTTTTTCACCGCGCGCGGCATCGATACCGCCGTTGCCCCGGCGTTCAACGCGGAATACCAGCTCCGTCTCGGCGATACGATCAAGTTCTGCCCGCACGCGCTCGAAACCGTGCAGGCCCTCCGCGGCATAGCTGCGCAGTGCGCCGTGACGAACGGCACGAAGATCGCGCAGGACAAAAAGCTCGAGCGCTCGGGGCTTGATAAGCTGCTCGACCCGATCTTCATCTCCGAGGTCGTGGGCGCGGAAAAACCGTCGCCGGCGTTCTTTGCCCCGGTGTTCGCGGCGTTTCCCGGCATAAAGCCGGAGGAGATGCTGATCGTCGGCGACTCGCTCACGAGCGATATCCGCGGCGGCGTCAACGCCGGAATACAGACTTGCTGGTATAACCCCCACGGCCCCGCCGCGCCGCCGGAGCTCCGCATCGACTACACGGTCTCGGATATCGCCGAGGTGCTGCAAATCGTGGAAAAAAGCGCACGGTGAATGGTGAACTTTGTCCTATTGACTTTTTCGGGCAAAGTGGATAGAATCATCTGACTTTCAGAAGTCTTATCGGGAGGAAACACAGGTCTATGGAAACCGCAACGCTCGGAAAGGGCAAACTCTTCGGCCCGGCGAGCTTTTATAAAAAGGCGCTGCTCATCGCGCTGCCGGTCATGCTGCAGATGCTCATTCAGAACATGGTGTCGCTCATCGACAACTTCATGGTCTCGGGCCTCGGCGACGTGAAAATGTCCGGCGTCAATATCTCCGGGCAGATCCTCTTTGTTTTCATGGTGCTGCTCAATACGATCTGCACCGCGGGCGGCATCTTCATGTCGCAGTATTACGGCGCGGGCGATAAACGCGGCATGCGCCAGGCGCTGAGCTTCAAGGCGGTGCTCGCGGCGGCGGCGATCGTTCTGTATCTTCTCGTGTGCATGGTGTTCCCGCGGCAGATACTCTCGCTCATGGTTGTCGGCAACTCGCAGGCGGATGCCATATTGGACGAGGCCGTGAAGTACATGTTCCTCATGGGCTTCAACGGTATTCCCATGGCCATTTCCACGATCTGCTCGTCGTCCCTGCGCGAGATCGGCCGGGTGCGTACGCCGCTTTTCATCTCCGTTATCGCCACGCTCGTCAACACGTTTTTTAACTGGGTGCTGATCTACGGCAATCTCGGCGCGCCGCGGCTCGAGGTACAGGGCGCGGCTATCGCCACGATCATCGCGCGTCTCACGGAAATGACGATGTTTCTCGTTTTCATTGCCGTCAAGCGCCCGCCGTTTTCCGCTACGCCGAAAGAACTTGTGAGCGTAGATTTCCCGCTCTTCTTCCGCATGCTCAAAAAGGGCTCGATGGTGCTTGGCTCGGAAATGCTCTGGGTCATTTCCGAAACGGTCACGACCGCGCTTTACAATGGCCGCGGCGGCGCGGACGTCGTCTCCGGTATGGCGGCGAGCTTCGCCATTGCCAATCTCTTTTTCGTAGCGTTCAGCGGCATCACAACGGCGACCGGCGTTATCCTCGGCTCCACGCTCGGCAGCGGCGAACTGGACAAAGCCCGGCAGGAAAAGCGCTGGCTTATGACGGCGGGGGTCGTGTTCGGGTTCTTTATGATCTTTGTCGGATTGCTCACCATTCCGCTCATCCCGGTGGTGTTCGGCCATTTGAGCGAAAGCGCCCAGAGCATCACGCGGCGGATGATCGTGCTCATGTCGCTCTTCATGCCGCCGTGGGTGTATATCAATGTCCAGCTCGCCGTGTCCCGCGCCGGAGGCGATACCGCCATGGGACTATGGGTGGACAGCACAACGACGCTTCTTATGATCATCCCCGGCATATTCCTTGTAGCGCGCTATACGACGATCGGCCCGGTGGCCATGTACGGCATGGTCAAGGCCGTGGACTTCGTGAAGATCACCATCGCGCACTTCATGCTCAAGCGCGAGCGCTGGGTGCGCAATCTCACGGACATTGTCCAGCCGGTAAAAACAACGGAATGATCCGAAAAACAATAAAGGCTCCCTTCTCGTTTTTTTTAAACGTGAAGGGAGCCTTTTTTCCGTATTTACAGCGATTCTACGAACGCGGCGATGCGCGTGTCGATCTGTCCGGCGTCGAGCTGGGAGTAATCGGTCTCCAGCGCCATATACGGCACGCTCAAACTGCGGCAGAGCTCGCGGAGAGAACGGCCTTCGATGAGATAGGTTACTCCTGCTTTTTACCTCTTCGGCTTTTCCAGCCCGCGGCAAGCGATGGCCGCGCCGACGGCGCAGACCGCCGCTGCGATCCATGCCGTTGCCGGAGCGGAAAGAACATCGAGCAGACGCCCGGAGATGAGGCTTGCGAGCACGCCGCCTATGGTCGTCATGCTGAAGGCAAGGCTTTGCCCCTTGGCAGCGTCGTCGTAGGGGACGATGAGCGTGACATAGGCCACGATCGCGGGCGCGTACAGCGCATAGGACAGCACCTGAAGAGACTCCGCGGCAAAGAGCAGCGGGATGTTCGGCGCCGCGGCGATCGCGGCGGTCTTGAGCGTGAAGAAGATAAACGAAAACCGCAGCACGGCGGCGCAGCTCCTCCGACGGAAAATGCGCGAGAAGAACAGCATCGTTGGCACCTCGAGCGCGGTGAGGAACGCGGTGAGATAGCCGAGCGTCTCGGTATCGCCGCCGGCGTGCTCCACAAAGTTGATGAGAAACGTGGACGTGGTGTTGTGCGAGAAAAAGAGGAGCGCCATTCCGGCGAGCAGCAGACAGAAGCGGGGACTCTCCCGCAGAAATACGCCGAGCGAACGGCCCTGCGGCGCCGGTGCGGCATGGCCGGAGAGCAGCTTCCTGCGCAGCCGGAGGACGGAGCGCGAGAGCAGCGCGTTGGAAACGCCCTGCAGCGCGGTGACGGCGAGTCCGGCAATGGGGATGACGCGCACGCCAAAGCGCGTGACCCAAACACCGAGCAGCATGGAAAGCACCATATACGCCGCCGACCCCATGCTGCGGGCAATGCCGTAATTGACGGGGGATTCGTAATGCTCAAAATCGGCGCAGAGCTTCAGATTGAGCGTGTTCACCGCGAGAGTGAACGCCAGCAGCAGCGGATAGCAAAGCGTCGTAACGACGCCGCGCGCCGGGAAAAACAGCAGAAGAAGGAAGAAAGCCGCCTGAAGCGCCAGCACCGGCCAGAGCACATCCGCCGCGTTGAAGCGCGGGGAGGTGTCCACAAAGGAGGAGAGCCCTGTGCCGAGCAGAAAGCCGAGGACGCTTCCCAGCGCGAGCATGCTGCCGAGCTTTGTGTTGCTATAGCCGAGAGCGCCGAGATATACGGCGGCAAAGCTGCTGGAAAGGCAGAAAACCATCCAGAATCCCACCTGATTGAGCGAGTAATACGCCGTGATCCGCTTCGTGCTCACGCCGCGCCTCCTTTCGCCGTTGACGGTGATTCTATTATTCACAAAGGACACGCCGGTGTCAAGTATGCGTACCTGCACCGGCGTGTCCTTTTTTATTGTTATGCATCGGAGCGCTCGCGGTAGCTTCGGGAGTGCTTTGCCTTGTTGATCGCGTTCTGATAGCGGATGTGCGTCCACGTTTTGGCGAGCTCCACGTCCCGCCGATCCAGCACCTCATAGAGCAGCGTGGAGTTCTGGATCGTCATGGAAACGTCCTCGGGGCCGTCAAACGCCTGGTGGATCATCAGATCCACGTATTCCCGGTATGTCCGCAGGATGTTGACCATCCTCTGATAGGAGGTGCTGGCATATACGGTCTCAAAGGTGGCCAGCGTTTCCTTGTGCGCTTCGGCCTTCAATCCGGCCTGCAAAAAAGCGATCTTTCGCTGGGTCAGCAGCTTGGCACCGTCAACATCATCCTGCGGGGCATTGAGGAGAAAGTCTTCAAAAATGGCGTTTTCCAGTACCTCACGAATTTTTGCGATCTCGAAAAGATCTTCGCGGAAGATCCCCTGCACAAAAAACCCCTTCATGGGCTCATAGCGCACCAGCTCGTCCTTTTGCAGCGTCAGCAGGATCTCGTGGATGTTCGCCTTGTTGACGCCGTACTGCGCCGCGATCTGCGTTTCAACCAGCCGCTGATTACAGACAAAAGCGCCGCTGATGACCTTCTGCTTGAGCTCATTGTATATTTGCTGCCGAAGCTCAGCCTTCTTCGATTCCATGTTTTCCCGGCTTTCCTGTTTCTGTTCAATAAGAAATGATAACACAACATCCCCTAAATGGCAACCAGAAAGACAGAAAAGTTAACTATTTATTGCTGACTTCCACAAAACGGGCTGATTAACTTTGATAAAATCAGAGATTATAAAATAATTAACTATTTGTAGATTGACAACTATGAAGGCGGTGTAGTAGCCTAAAGCCAAAGAATGATTCTCCCAACGGAGGTGAGACATTCTTCGTATTCTCTGAATTGGAAAGGGGAAAAACCATGCGGATCACAAACATCAGAGCAGAGGTGGTACACGCTTCCGTCTACTCGAACTACGTGTTTGTCATTGCCGAGACCGACGAGGGCGTTCTGGGCTTCGGCGACGCAACGCTCGACGGGCTGGAGTTTGAAGTGGTGGCCGCCGTCAACAATCTGGGGAGCAAACTTATCGGGAAAGACGTTCTGGAGGACGACTGCTCGGTCCCCGCCGGTGGAGGCGGCCTTATCACGGCGGCGGCAGCATCGGGCATCGATATCGCCATGTGGGATCTTAAGGGAAAAGCGCTGAACGTTCCGATCTATAAGCTGCTCGGCGGCGCTATCCGGAAATCCGTACCGGTATACGCTTCCTTCAACCGTGCCATTCGGGACCGCACGCCGGAGGGCTTTGGCGCGTTTGCCAAAGAGCTCGTGGCGAAGGGCAACCGCGCACTCAAGTGCCACCCGTTCGACGGTGTATCCTGGCGGACACCGCTGGCTGATCAGAAGCGGCTGGTCGATCTGGGCTGCGAGCGCTTCATCGCCATGCGCGAGGCCGTCGGAGACGACATTGCGATCGGCGTGGACGCCCACTGGCGCTTTGATATGAAAACGGCCATGTATGTGGCGGAAAAGCTCCGTCCCTACAACCCGTTCTGGCTGGAAACGCCGATCCCCGAAAAGAAGCCGGAGCTGCTGCGCAAATTCCGCGAGGAGAGCGGCCTTCTGGTGGCCGGTGCCGAGATGCAGACCGGCAGCGAGGCCCTCCTTCCGCTGCTCTGCGAGCAGAGTTTGGACGTGTATATGCCGGACATCCGTTATGTGGGTGGCATTACGGGCATGATGAAGGTGAACGCACTGCTGGAGGCCTACGACGTTCTCATCTCTCCGCACAACATGTGCAGCGTTATCACGTGCGCGGCGTCGCTGCATACGGCGGCCGTTATGAAAAACTTCATGCATCTGGAGCACCATCCGGCGGAAGCGCCGTGGCTCCGGGAATTCTCGGACCACTATTGGGATGTGGAGAACGGGACGTTCGCCGTGCCGGAGGGACCCGGTCTCGGCGTCAATCTGAATCTCGACATGCTCAAGGAGCATCCCTACGAAAAGGCAAAGCCGCTTCGCCTCAATATGCTGGGGGCGTGATCCCCGGAGAGATTCGAAAACGATATATGTGAGAGAAAGGAAGTATCAAAATGAACGCAACGATGAAAAAAACATTGAACATCATCCTCGGCCCTCTGGCGTTCGCACTGATGATGCTGATCCCCTTCGGCGGGCTGGATTCCTCCGCGCGCGGCGCGATCGGTCTTCTTCTCTGGATGCTGCTCTGGTGGATCATGCAGCCGGTCGCTCCGGCGGTAACAGCGCTGCTCCCTATCCTGATCGCGCAGCTTTTCAAAATTGCTGAAACCAAAACCGTCCTTGCAACATATTTCAACGCCACGGTCGTACTGCTGCTGAGCGCGAACATCATCACACTTGCCTGGACGAAGTGGGGCTTTGACCGGCGTCTGGCGCTGAACATTATGATGCGCGTGGGCAACAACCCCCGCAAGCTCATTATCATGTGGTTTGTCCTGTCGGTCGTTCTGTCGTCCTGCGTGGCGAATGCGGCGGTCGCGGCGGCGCTCTTCCGCATCGTTCTGACGACCATCCACGCGGCGAACATCACCGACGATAAGATCGCCGAATCAAACTATGCAACCATGGCGCTGCTGGCCGTTGCATGGGGCTCCAACGTCGGCTTCGGCACGCCGCTGGGCGGCGCGATGAACCTCGTCGTCGTGAACCTCATCGAGGGCTATACCGGCACGGAAATGATGTATGTCGACTGGATCGTCCGCGTCGTGCCGCTGGTGATCTTCGTCAGCGTCCCCATGATCATCCTGCTGCTTACCAACAAGATCGAATTCAAGGAACTCCCCGGCACCCGCGAGGCGCTGGAGGCCGAGCTGAAGGCCATGGGCAAGATGAACCGCGGCGAAAAGATCAGCGCCATCCTCTTCATCGGCGCGTTCGTCCTCTCGCTGGCGCGGCCGCTGTTCCAGACTCTTCTGCCCACGCTCACGGCAAACTACATCTTCCTTCTCGCGGCGCTGCTCTGCTTCGTCCTGCCCGGCGAAGAGGGAAAGCCGGTCCTCGAATGGGGCTGGTCGATGCCGCGCATCAAGTGGGGCGTGTTTTTGCTGATCGCCGGCGGCACCGCGCTCGGCAACATCATCACGAGCAGCAACGTCGGCTCCATGATCGCCTCGCTGCTCACGCCGATCGCCGGCAAGGGACCGTTTGCCGCCATCGTGGTGTTCTCGATCCTCGGCTGCTTCTTTGCCAACATTATGACGATCACCGGTTGCATCGCGCTGATCGGCCCCATCGTCATTACGACGATGACGAGTCTCGGCTACAATCCTATCCCGTTCCTGCTGCTGGTCTATGCGTCCTGCAACATCTCCATTTGTCTCCCGTCTTCCGGCGCGGGTCCGGCGATGGTCTCCGGCTACGGCGCCAATATGAACAAGATGGTCAAATGGGGCCTGAAGACCGTTCCGGCGTGCCTGATCTGCTCCATCGTCCTCGGCTATCTGCTGTATCTGATCTGGCCGGGCTTCTCCGTGATCGACCTTTGATCTCCGGGAGGCTGCCATGATTCGACATATCGTGATTTGGAAGCTCCGTGATCCGGAAAACGAAGCGGAGAAGATCGCACGCATCGCCTCCGGGCTGGAGGGGCTGGTCGGACAGATCGACGGGCTCATTTCCGCCAAGGTATCCCGCGGGACCGGCAGCGACGGCTACTCCGTCATGCTTGACAGCATCCTTCGGGACAAGGCGGCGCTGGATCTTTATCAGGATCATCCGCTGCACGTTGCGCAGAAAAAGGTCATCGGGGAATATACCTCCGGCCGTTTCGCCTTCGACTACGAGATGGAATAAAAAGAAAAAGCAGTGGCGGAGGATCCTCCGCCACTGTGCGCCGCGCAGGGCACGGCCCAATAGAGACAAAAACGTATGACACATTTGATATTTCTTCTTATCAGCTTTTTCGCATCGGTGATCGGCTGCATCTGCGGCATCGGGGGCGGCGTGATCATCAAGCCGGTCATGGACGCCTTCGGGCTCTATTCTGTGAGCGCTGTGAGCTTCATGTCTGGCTGCATCGTCCTTTCCATGACGGCCTACTCGGTGCTGCGGGAAAAGCTCTCCCATGCGGGCACGCCGACGGAGAGCGCCGGTACATACCTCGGCATCGGCGCGGCGCTCGGCGGTCTGGCGGGAAAACAGCTGTTCGACGCGGTGAAAAACCTCTTTGCCAATGCCAATGAAGTCGGCGCGGTGCAGGCGGCGGCACTGCTGCTTATCACGCTGCTCACAGCGCTGTATACTGTGAACAAAGAGAAGATCCCGTCGCACCATGTGAAAAGCCCGGCGGTCTGCGTGCTGATCGGGCTGGCGCTGGGGCTGATGTCGGCCTTTCTCGGCATCGGCGGAGGACCGATCAATCTGGTGGTGCTCTTTTACTTTTTCTCCATGGAGACCAAAACTGCGGCGCATAACTCCCTGTATATCATCCTGCTCTCACAGATCGCCAGCCTGCTCTATACCATTCTCTGCGGAAGAGTCCCCGAAGTGCCTCTCGCTCTTCTGCTGTGCATGGTCTGCTGCGGTATTCTGGGCGGCGTGGCCGGCAGAAAGATCAACAAAAGGATCAGCAGCTGGATGGTCGACAGGCTTTTTCTGATCCTGCTTGTGATCATCATGGGCGTTTGCGTTTACAACTTTTTCCGCTATATATAAGGAACACGGCGGTGCGAGCCTTCCGGCTGCACCGCCGTATTTTTTCGCCCGTCGCATTTACGCGGCGGGCGAAAAAACATATATGCCTCTTATTTCGCGGCGGCGTAGATCTTTTCGATATCCGCGGCGTACAGCCGGACAAGACCGCCGATCTTGAGCGTGTCGTTCTGCGTGCATTTCACGGCCATTTCGTGCATCTGTGCCTCAGTAATATCGCCAAGGCCGAGCTCGTGGAGATTCGACGGCATGCCGACCAAGCGGCAGAAGCTCTCGAACGCGGCGATGCCCGCGAGAGCGGTCTCCTCGGGGTTCGTGTAATTCATCTCGCAGCCCATGACCTCCACGGCAAAGCGCGTGAAGCGGGGGAGATTGGCGTGCATCACATACCGCGCCCAGCTGCCCCATACGGCGGCGAGACCGGCGCCGTGCGCCACATCGAACATACCGCCGAGCTCGTGCTCGATCTTGTGCGTCGCCCAGTCCTGCACCTTGCCGACGCCCATAAGATTGTTGTGGGAAAGGCTGCCCGCCCACATGAGCTCGGCGCGCGCGTCGTAGTCGTTCGGCTCGGCGAGCGCCTTTTTGGTGTTCGCCATTACGGTTTTGAGCAGACCCTCGCTCATGCGGTCGAGAAGCTCGGTGTGCTCGGTGTTGGAGAAATAGCGCTCCATCGTGTGCATCATAATGTCCACGCCGCCGCTGGCGGTCTGATACGGGGGCAGCGTGCAGGTGAGCGCGGGGTTCATAATGGCAAAGCGCGGGCGGGAGCATTCGTAGTTGACACCCTTTTTGAGCCAGCCGTCCTCGTTGGTGATGACGCAGGAGTTGCTCGTCTCGCTGCCCGCGGCGGAGATCGTCAGCACCGCGCCGACGGGGGCGCACGCCTTCGCTGTAGCCTTGCCCATGAAAAGATCCCAGATATCAAATTCGGGATTGGCGAGCGCGTAGCCGATGGCCTTCGCCGTGTCGATCACGCTGCCGCCGCCGACGGCGAGCAGAAAGTCCGCGCCGGTCTCCTTCGCAAGAGCGATGCCCTCGCGCACGCGGCTGAGCCGTGGATTCGGCTGCACGCCGCCGAGCAGCTCGTAAGGGATACCCGCGGCCTTGAGCGAATCGGTGCAGCGGCCGAGCAGCCCCGAGCGCACGGCGCTGCCGCCGCCGTAAACGACGAGCGCATGCGTGCCGCCGCATTCGCGGACAAGCTCACCGCAGCGGCTTTCGGTGTCGCGCCCGAAAACGACCTTCGTGGGAACGCAGTATTCAAAGTTCTGCATGATGAGTCCTTCCTTCCAGCGTATCTATGTAGGATTTTACGTCAAATGGGTCGAGCGGCGTATCGCGCCGCAGATAGAGCGGATGATGGGGGTGGCCCTTTACGGAGCGCTTGCCCGCCGTGAACCACTCCGCGCCAAGCTCCTCGCCGACGGCGATCATGTCCGAAACGCAGCGCGGGAGATATGGGCGCATTTCGATGATATTGCCCCAGGCTGCCCATACCGCCGGGCGGCGGGGGAGAGAGGCTTCGAGAACGTACCGGAACGCCGCCATATTCTCCGCGTGCAGATGCTCATTGAGCGCGGCGTCCATGTCGTTCGGGCGCGTGGCGCGCTGGGCGTAGACATTGAACATGAGAAAGCTGTCATACCCGTTTGAGAGCGCGATGCGCTGCACGCTCTGGAGCGTCGGGTCGAGGGCGTCCGGCGCGGCGGTCGATGGATTCACGCCGATGCAGATGAGCGGCTTTTCCCCGCGCGTGCCGAGAATGTATCGGTACTCGGTATAAAAATCCGGAACGTACAGCCAGCGCGCGGCGTCATAATCGCCGCGCTGTCCGCTCTTTTCCAGCGCTTCGCGGAACGGCAGCAGCTCGAGCGTATCGGTGTCGGCGGTCGGAATGTGCATGGAGAGGTCTCCTTATCTTTCGTTACTGCCGCAGCAGCGCGCGGCGCGCCTCGTGGTCAGGCATGACGGAGGCGATGAAGCGGTAAAAGGCCGCCGAGTGGTCGTGGTGGCGGATGTGCGCGAGCTCGTGCACGACGACATAGTCGATCGCCTCCTCGGGGTACTGCATCAGCCGCCACGAAAAGCTGATCGCGTTTTTGCCGCTGCAGCTGCCGAAGCGGGTGCGCGCGCCGGTGATCGTCACGCGCGTCGGGTGCACGCCCATGAGCGCGGCATAGCGCTCGATCTTCGGCGGAAGGATCGTTTTGGCCTTTTCGATGAGCGCGCGGCGCTGCGCTTCGTCCGGTTCGGGGTGCGCGGCCTGCCGCGCCGCGAACCGCTCATGCTCGCGCGCGAGCCACGCGCTCTCCTTTTCCACGATCCGGCGGATCTCTTCCTCCGACGTGCAATACGGCGCGCGAACGACGAGCCGCCCGTCTTTATCGAGCCGCAGCCCGACGGTCCTCCGGTTTGCGCGGATGACGGTATAGCTTTCCATCAGTACCACGCCCACCCGAAGAGGAGAATTTTGATGAGCCATTGCCCGATAGTATAGTCGACCGTTACGGGGATCTCCTTCGTGACGAACCCGTCGCCGGAAACGCAGGTGAGAACGGTCTCGCCGCGCGCGCAGGCGCGCACCTCGCCGGTCGAGAGATCGACCGAGACAATGTTGATGTTCGTGTACCAGCGGACGGTCTTGTCGGAAGCGTCCTCCGGCGTGATCACGGCTTCGAGCGTCACGGTATCCTTATAGTGCAGCGTGAGCGCGTCCGGCAGTCCCTCTATGCCGCTCGCGGCGACGAGCATGGGGATGCTCTCCTCGCCGAGCAGCACACCGCAGTCAGCGCAGAAGCGCTGGCGCAGCCCCTCGCGGTCATACGTCGGCGCGGTGACGGTCATCCAGTCGCCGGAAACGTGCTTCGGCACGGCGCGTTTTTCCATTTCCGCGCCGCAGAGCGCGCAGCGGAGCGTCTCCTCGCCGTCTTCGGTCTCGGTGGGCGCTTTCGTTTCCGTCCACTCGCCGGGGGTGTGCTGCGGCGGCGTGAACGTGTCGCGGTAGGAATAGCCGCACACGGCGCAGGTGTGCTCGGTATAGCCGAAGGTATCGCAGTTCCCGGTGACCACCGTGTCGGTGTAGGACGGTTCAGCGCATTTTTTCGGCTTTACGGCGGCGGAGTAATCGAAGATCTCATTCCGCTGAAAATCGGCGGTGCATTCGGTGATGTTCGTCCAGGTGAGAAACTCTCCGGCAAACGCTTCGCAGTAGGCGCGCCGGTCGGCGTTGTCCTCGAAAAACGTGATCCTGCCGGTCACGGCGCAGCCGGAGATCGTGCCGATGTCCACGGTCTTGTCGTACTGATAGAACATACCGACAAGTCCGCCGTTGTGCGCATAGCCGCGGCAGGCGGCGTAGCCGTCGATCGCGGCGGTGCAGCCGGTGAGCGCCGCGTTGCCGCAGGAGAGAATGCCGCCGAGAAACTCCTCGCAGCGGAGCGACGCAATGCTCTCATCGGAGAAAACGAGTGTGGAATCCGCGGAGCAGTTCGTATACGTTCCGCCGCCGAAGCCGACGAGCCCACCGATACCGGCGATGCAGCGGTCGTGCTCATCGATCGGTTCGCGCTGGCATGTCTCCGTGAGATCGATGCGGGCATCAAAAACGGAGATGTTTTCGAGCACCGTTTCAGGCGAAGCAAAGCCCGCGAGCGTTCCGGCGAACACATTCTCCGGCGTCTCCACGGCGATGTTCACGCCGCGCAGCGAAAGATCACGGACCGAAGCGCCGCTGAGCACGGAGAAAAAGCCCGTGAGCGCGGTGTCGTAGGTTTTGTCGTTCCCGTCTACCGTCTCGGCGCGGTCTGCGCCGAGCGAGGAGATCGTGAGATTGTAAATGGTATGTCCGCCGCCGTCGAGGGTGCCGGAAAAGGCGATCGGCTGCCAGTCCACGCCGGTCATGTCGATGTCGGCGGTGAGAACAAAGTCGCCGTCGGGTGTCTCGCGCAGGAGCGAAAGCTCCTCCGCGGAGGATATTTCGCAGGGCGCGTCCGCCGCCGCAGCGGGGCAGAGCGCGAGCAGAAGCACGGCGCAAAGCGCGCCGGAAAGAAAGCGTTTAATGTTCATACGATGCCTCCTGTAATGCTGTCTAAGTATAGCACGCGCGTCAAATGTTTTGCAACTGCCGCCGCTATGCGATATAATGAAAAACCAGTAGGGACGGGGCTTCGCTCCGCCCGCGGACGATCGCATCTTTCTTATGGAGTTATGCAGACATGAAATACTATTTCGCCCCCATGGAGGGGATCACGACGCACGTTTTCCGCGCGGTCCATTCGCGCCGTTTTCCCGGCGCGGACCGGTACTATACGCCGTTTTTCTCCCCGACGTCCGACCATCTCTTTACGCCGCGGGAGCAGCGCGAGCTGACGCCGGAGACGCCCTGCGCCGCGCCGGTCGTGCCGCAGATTCTCTCCAAGTGCGCCGCGGACATCGTCTGGGCCGCCGAGGGACTGCAAGACATGGGATATACGGTCTTTAACCTCAATCTCGGCTGCCCGTCGGCGACCGTGACGGCAAAGGGCAAGGGCGCGGGGCTTCTGCAAAAGCCGGACGCGCTCGACACGCTGCTCGCGGACGTGTTTGCCGCCTCGCCCATTGCCGTGTCGCTCAAAAGCCGCATCGGGTATCTTGCGCCGGAGGAATTTCCGCGCCTTCTGTCGATCTACCGGCAATATGACGCGCAGGAGCTCATCCTCCATCCGCGCACGCGAAAGGAAATGTATTCCGGCGCGGTACATATGGACGCCTTCGCGCTCGCCGCGGCGGGAAGCCCGTTCCCGGTCGTATACAACGGCGATCTCTTCACCGCGGAGGACATCCGCGCGTTTGAAGCCGCCCACCCGGAAACGGAGGCGGTCATGCTCGGCCGCGGCGCGGCGGCCGACCCCGCG